>Ga0210016_1000757_pt1 | contig 29195 bp, 27 predicted proteins | sample CryGeyCG2014_300_FD_185454 | JGI IMG/M metagenome (GOLD analysis project Ga0210016, IMG submission 185454) | Groundwater microbial communities from aquifer - Crystal Geyser CG02_land_8/20/14_3.00 (SPAdes) (version 2) | ecosystem: Environmental > Aquatic > Deep subsurface > Groundwater | place...
AGATAGTTGTCAATGCTAAAAACATATTCCGAGGTGAGTGGTAATGTTCCTAGCACTGGATCCGTGTATGTGGCCTCAAGAGTAAGATACCTTGTCGAGCCTACAGAATATGCTATATCTGCGCCATGTAATGAAATAACCCCAGATGCAGACGGAGGATTTATAACAACCCAATTCCTGTTGTTAACGATTTCTCCGGAGCGAATACGGAGCGACCATACCAAACTATCTAGTGTTACCGTACCGCCATCAGGACCCAGGATTGCATAATCAATCTGATATGTTCCTGAATCATGGGCGTGATCGGTGAGCCTATGTATTGTGTCTGTCATTAGTGCCTCTCAATCAGCCGTTACTCTAGTGGATCAGAAGCTACGGTTTCTAGCAACCTATAAGAATCCTAAGCAAGGTCATGATTATCCCTGGATGTAATACTCACTAGTTTAGAAGTAACAATCCCAGAGATATTCCCAGCTTTCCAGCCTCTCGTGGCGGCTCCTCCCCATTCACGCCCGAACGGCTTCCTCTCTCTGATAACACGTTGGTTCCCGACACGCCACATCTCCGTGGTATCAATTCCTGGCAGCTTCCCGCATAGCCAGAATGCTTCGATACAAGGCTTCCCTCCACCAAGATTTTCAGAGACTTCAACGAAGAAATTATACTTTTCCATTCCAGAGAGGAGAATGACATGTTTGGTGGGAAGAAAGAACTCCAGAGACTCAATTGGGGAGAAGACGATATCCCCCCATTCACAGGCTGTCCGTCTGAGATCGCCGCTCCAATACTCTTTGCTGAAGCCGTTCGAAGCAAAACACACATGAAGATTCCAGACCTTGCCCATGACGCCCCCTAGAGGACAGAATCCGCACATCCTTCCTGGAGGGATGTCGAAGCTGCAGCTCCCACTGTATATCTATAAAAGATGATAGGGAAGATGAGAAACAGAAAAACTAGAATAGCCACGAATCTCCGCATTTTCTTCCCTTCTAACTGTAAAGGTATCGCAAGGTAAGTACTATTGCAGAGTCCGTTGCCGGAGTGAAAGTGGAAGGAATGAGCTGCTTGATATTGAAGTAAAGATTCTTGGCGGCACCCAATGCACCGGTGTCTAGTGATATCCTAGAAGTCTCCCCAGCCAGTGCTGTCCCTGTCCACGTAGCAGAGCCAGGTACGGCGTTGGTTGTGGTGATTCCTCGTAAAGTGGAGTTTGCCGGAGTTCCAGATCCAAGAAAGGTCTTATTAACGGTAGTATGTGCAGAAGTATCCCAAGCTTCCAGATACGGAATACCGGCGGTGACTCCGTCAAAGTAGATAGCGAACACATAGCGTGTGTCCCCGCCGCTCTGCCCGCCAGCGGTAGTTCCAGCCAGAGGAACCTGGTCAAAGATGGATGCCGAGACATCATCGACGAAAGTCTTGGGAACTTCCAGGGAGCCGGAGTCCGGAATGATTGCTGGATACTTCGCTCCAGAATCTGAATCTCCATCGGTCTGCTGTGAGTCCAGGAACATCAGCACATCGTTGGTAAGATCCAAGACTACCCAGTTGGAACTAGCATCTCCCGCTCCCCCAGAAGCATTCCCGGTGTTGGCCCCATCATTCGCGGTGTTGTTGTAAAGCCAAGTAACATTAGGTTTTGCCATAATCCTCCTCCATTCTTACAAGAGTGCGGTAAAGTCGCATTCTCCACAATGCAGACGAATCTTGAAGCCTTTCTTACCTTCCACGCAAGCCGGGCAGACCCCCTCTTTGAACAAAGGGTGTGAGCCACAGGATGGACATACTAGCCCAGATGTGTCCTTTCCTACGGATGTGTCCGTCCTCTTGGATGCGCCACGCTGACGGTTAGCTTTAGCTGGCTCCTGCTCCCTCCACTGTACCACGGAAGCTCTCTCGGTGACTTCCTTCACTCTCTGCGTTAGCTCCGAGGCCCGCTCGTTCATCACTTCCAGATAAGCTCTCGTCAGCATCTCATCTGGCTGTACTGTTAGATATCCCACTAATAACTTGTATGAATCCTCATTCACGGACATACCCACTCCTTTAGTGATACCCAATATACAACACGGACCCCTTCTAGAGCGCCGTTGTGAGCATAGGAAATCGTTACCAGATCCATTCCAGCAATGGCCGCACCCTGTGCCAGGAAAGCGTAATCACATGGAGCGCCACAGTTATGATAATCTCCGAAGTAGTTGTAGTAGCAGTACGAGCCCCAACCGAAGAAATCTTCCCTACAATTAGGACAGTGTTTTTTAAACGCCTCAGAGACCCAAGCAATAAGCCATGAAGTATAGACCAGTACCTTGAATCTACCGGATATTATTTCATCTGTAACTTCGTCGCCAGCATAATCCCAATAATAGAATATCTGAGTGGTCAAATCACAGTATCCCAAGCTAGTACAGTTACGGTCGGGAATCCCAGAGCAAATTTTGCATGCATGGTTATATTGCTTCCATTGTCCGCTACTACTACGCACACTAAACGTACCCTCAACCCCACAGGCATCGGTGGCACTAATTATGTATGAACCACAGTTCGCCTTTTGTATAGAAAGAACTCCACTAGAAGAAATACTAGCTCCTCCTTGCCCCCCATTCCCAGATACGGACCAAGTGTACGGAGGTACGCCCCCAGAGACTGAGTAGGGATATTCTCCAGCTCCTGGAGGAATAGAATCTGCTCCGGATATTACCGGAACCTCACCCTGACAAGCTTCGCTCGCCTCACACTCATCGACACATAAGGACAGCGCGTCGTCGTGAAGTTCTCCCATCTTCTCGGTGTGCTCTGGAGTCCCCTCGGTGAGTCCGTAATCCTCCGTAGCTATCTGACTCAAGGTTCTGTAACTAGATCCATCATAGGTCTGAGTCGTTCCATATTTCTCAATTTCCCCCTCGCAGAGAATCTCGCAGGTGCACGTCTCTCCGTAAGCCCCGAATCTCTGTGAGGAGTCATAAGCATCTGGATTGTCACTCATATCCGTGGTAACACAACCACTTGGGGGAGGTTCATCACACTCCTCTTCCAGCCAACATCCAGGCTCTCCATTTTTATTACAACACCATTTCGGCATTTCACATGGAATAGGAGTGCCGGATTTATCCTTGCACCAGCCAGGATTAGGGTCAGGGTCAGGGTCAGGCTTAGGCTTAGGACTAGGAGGAATCCATGGATGCGGATTTGGATTGGGTGTTGGATTGGGACTGGTTCCGCATTTCACTTCAATATCAATAGTAGTAGTGTAAGGTTCTTCTCTACTTCCCTGCACGGAAGCCTGAATAGTAGCGGAGCCTTTACCATATCCCTCAAAGTAGTTTATTGCAGCCCCGTTTATGTAGCCAGAAAGATAGATATATGATCCCAACTCTACAGGAGCTGCCATCGTCTTATTTACATAGACATCCCTGCCATCGACACTGACACCAATAAACGGGACATAAGATCCATCTGGAAAGTAGTATTTAGCTGAAAGGGGACTGGTGAAAAAGTACTTAGTCTCGCACCTCCACGTACTAGGAAGCTCCTCCACTACAGTTGCCGGGACATCCTCCACCTTGATGGTGCCCAATCTGACTTGTGTGTAGAGAAGCTCCCCAATGATAGGATTTGAAATATCAACAAAATCAACAATGCGGCCGTCATCCATTACTCCAAACTCATAGGCGGTCACTAATATCCTGGAGATACATCCTTCCGGCATTGAACAAGCACACGTTCCAGAAGTAGAATCCATACAGCAAATGGGATTAGGGATAGCTTCCAGATCTATTCCGAATTCAGAGTCGTCATCATCACCTATCTCATCCGAGCACTCACAAGGATTACCAACGTAGATCTTTATATCGTCCTTGGTTCCACCTGCCTTGGCTGTGAGCGTAGCTGTTCCACTGGTAGATCCGCTATACACGGTATTGGAGGCAATTCCGTCACAAGTGTACGTTATGAGAAGTGTTGTATCACAGTAAGGGAGTGGATTGGTAAAGGTGATCGTCGCCCCGTCGAGCGTATACCCCCCATTCAGAAGATTAGTTTCTCTATCGACATCGCTCTTTGCGTAGACACTCTGTACTGATATCGGAGGATGTTCTACGGTGACGGTGAGGTAATCAGCAGCTTTCTGTTCCTCCTCATCCACCGTTCGCGTGGATGTGGAGGTCTCGGAGTATGCTAGAGTAGCTAGATCAGTCCTATCGATGCTCCAGGAAACGACAGTATTATCGAGAGCTCTCCCATCCGAGTCGGATACTTGTGCATAAACTACTAGGCTTCCGGCTCCATCCCCAAGAAAGCAGAGTTTGTCTTCGAGAATATCTATGGAGTAGCCAGACGTACCTCCAGTAGAGGAGACCTTGATTCTGTTTCCAAAGTCTGGCCAGATTGGACGATCGAGAATACGCTGAGCCTCAATCCCCTGAATTGCTCTGTCAACGGAAGTCGGGGCGAAGTCTCTCCTGACTATTCTTATGTGCGAGTCCTTCGATGAGGTAACAATAGCTCCGGCGTACCCAGCAAGCCTAGAAATGACATCAATAGGATAGATACCATCAGCTTGGAACGAGTAAGCAGCTATGGTGAAATCACCAATCGAGGAGTACGAGCTACTCCATGTGAGCCCGACTAGATCATGCATCTCCTGGCAGATAGAGAAGAAAGAGGTATCGGAAGCCCAAATCTTATCCACCTTCAATGCGAATGGGGCTCCGAGCTTAGCCTGCTTCGATCTTCCCCATACTCCTTGAAGTTGCGTGGCATTCGGAGTTATCTCAAGAGTCGGCCGCTCAATGTAGAATTGTCCCTGACTCACAAATCCAGAGCCGATATTGGTGAAAACCTCCAGAGCCGTATCAGAAGGGAATTGAGTAAATGAGAAGGCTGAGTAGACATCAGTGTCCACGGTATTGAGAGATAACTCACGGCAGAAATTCTCTATATTGGACGTGATGGAAAAGGACACGACCTTAGCAGAGATATCTACCGAGTTCAGGGTGACTTTCCAAGAGTAAGCCATCAATACGGTCCTTCTATCACAATGAGGTTAATCTCATAGGAGTACACAGGCCAGAAGAAGGTCGCAGCTAGTACGTTCATCCACTTCCTGAATCCGTTCTGGAAGTCAAACATGACTTTCCATACCTTGACTCCATCGGTGAAGTAGTATTGACTATCGGAGGCATACAGAGCATCCAGGGAAGTGACGACAGATTGAGTAAGAGCGTCTACATCGGAGATACCTATTCGTCTATCTCCAGCCACTACTCCAAAGCTCTGTACTTGTATTGCCCCCAAGGTCTGAAACACAGACCCTCGTTTGCTGCTCTGTTTCTCAGTCTCGTAATTGGCTTTCCCCGGCACCATCGGATCTGTTTCGAAGAACACCAGGATAGCAGGCTGAGGTGAGGCGCTTCTCGGATCTGCTGTTGCTGTGATCTCTGTACTATAGAATGCAAATTTAGATAGCACGGACCAACCTCATCTTTTCGAGTCTGTCTGAAAACTCTTTTATCATATTCTGACTATCCTTGTCTTGCACAACTACCGGATACTCTTTGTCATCGAGGCGGAAATGCACGATCATGTGAGATTTGGATACAGTGGAGCTTTCCTCACTCCTCATAATGTTCGATACGGACTTACTCCCTGAGAGTGCCTCGATGATTGATGGGAGCAGAGATTCCCGCACGTTACTTCCTGAAACCAAACCTCCCGTGGCAAATGCGCTCTTTCCGTAGCTGGCTACCATCCCAATGGAAGTTCTTGCTCTAGCACGAAGCATTCTGATGAGGGCCATGGCAGCTAAAGTGGAAAATCTGGAGAGATTTCCTCCGAATTTATTCCAGAAGTCGAAGAAGCGAACCCCTAGTCCCTTCACTGACTCCTTCTTGATCACATACTCGCCGTCCTCCACAAGTATGTTTCGTTTATCTCCCCCTCCGTACCCAGGTACCGCCCCATCGTACAATGAGGTACCCCCGCCACTTGCGAATCCTTGCACCTTCCCACCTGTTCGGTAACGCCCCACCTCTCCCCCATATCTATCGGATTCAGAGGGAGCAGCTCCGGATGGAGCAGCTCCGGAGGAAGTATAGATGGTATTGACTGTTATATTCACGGTCTTATTAATTAATTCGTCATAGATTTTCTTGAGCTGTAGAAGTCCTTCCATTCCCTCGATAGCGAGTTGAATCAAGACTTGTAAAGGTCCCGCTATCAGAACATCAATAATCTTCTTGAGTTTCTCCAGCTCCTTCATAGCCGGACTGATATCGGCGGTCATCTCAATATGGGTTTTCAGTTCATTGTAGTCGTCTCTCAGACTATCCAGTTCGGACTTTATCCTAGTAACCGCATCAGTGATCGATTGCTCGGAAGTCCCGAAGGACATTGTGACATCAATGCCTTGCGCGACATAGGTACGGAGACTGTCAATGAGCCCCTGGACTTCAGCTATCTTCTCGGAGATATAGGTCTCCGAAGAGCCCTTGCCCTTGAACTCAACTATTACAGACAAGTCCATATCGGAGATCGAGGCTTTTAGAGCGTCAAGCTGTTTCTGGACACTCTCGGTGTCGAGCTTTATGGCCTGAGTACTGATATCCTGTACTAATTGTTTGTATTCCTCGACTTTAGTCTTGATTCTTCCAAGAGTAGTTTCCAGCGTGTCAAACTCATTCTTGTACGCATCCAGGGAAGCTTTGGCGGTAGTCTTTCTAAGTTCCATCGCCTCATTGTACTTAGCTATCGCCCCTTCCTTGGTATCCGTCATGGTCTTATACTGATCGGCCACTTTCTGTAGTGCTTGTAGCTCGTCTTCGTACTTCTTCACATCCGCAGCTTCAGGCTTCTTCTCGGCTTTCTCACTGCGGAGCTTAGCTTCGGTTTCCCTCATTTTCTCCTGAGTTTTAGTGTACTCCTTCATAGCAGTAATGACATCAGAGTAATATTGCTTAGCTATGGCGGAGGCTTCCTTTGCCCAGTCTTCGGCCTCTTTGTAATTACCCTGGCTAAGAGCGGAATTGGACTTCGCGAGAGCCTCCGCATAAGCCTTGCTGGAATCGGCAACCTTCTGGACAGCAGACATATCCTGCCTGGAGAGATCTCGCAAGGTACTCTGACGCTCGGTCTCGATATTCACAATGCGTTGGGAAGTCTCGGCTATTTTCTGAGCCAGTTTTTCTTGTTCAGCAATGATACTACTAGACAAATTCTGATAGAAGCTGAGTAGGGTGCTATATGCCTCTTTACGCTGTTCAATGCTCTTCCTCTCAATTTCTACTATTTTGTCGGCGCGTTTCTTCTCCACATCCACGATCTTGCTCGCCAGATCCTCATGCAGCTCAGGAGCACGATTGTACTCAGCAACCAGAGCGTCGTAGTAAGTATTAGCTATCCCTTCTCTAGTTAGAGCCTCCTCCTTGGCAATCCTTTCTTTCTCACTGGCAGCAGCTTCGGCCAAACGGATGCTCTCTCGATAGCTCTCCTCATCCAAACGGAAACGTTCACGAGCGACTCTGTCCACGGACGCCCCGGACATCTCCAGGATGCGAATCTTCTGATCGGCATTTCTCTTTATCAGTGTAAGCTCGGTGTCGTATTGTTTCTGCACCTTGCTAAGATCACCCTCGAACGGTTTCCCGGCTACATCAATACTTTTGCTGACCAGACGTTCGTATTCGGTGAGGAAGCTCTTGTAAATCTTGAGCTTTTCCTTAGCGGTCTTCTCAGCCTCTTTAATCTCTTGAGCGGAGGCACTCTTAACATTTTTAAGGAACTGGTCTAGTGCCTTAGCTTTTTCCTCATTTATCTGTTCATCAATCTGAGTCTGAGTCAGAAAGGCAGCTTCCCCAGCTTTCTGAATGCTGTCAATCTTCTTATCCATTCCCTGCGCGGTAACAGCCAAGTCTGCTTTACCAAGATCATCCAGGGAGTCGTAGAGATCCTCCCATTCTAATCCCAGAGCCCTCACCATCTTTCTCTGCTCTTCCAGCTTGGCGTTATCAGACATGATATCCCAAGCTACCGCTAGTGCCTCGGCGGAGGATTTCATATCCTGTAATGATCCATCTGCCTCCTCTGCCGACAACCCCAATTCAGAAAGATCAACATCCTCTCCAAGTTCTCTGAGTTTCGCAGCAGTGACGGCAGATACTACCTTGAGATCTTTCATTTTGTCTTCAAGTAAGACTATAGACTTATTGACATTTTTGGCGGGATTCTCAACCAGACCGAGGGAAGCTGCAAACTGCGCAGCTCCAATTCCCAACTGTTTGAAGAATCCAGAGGGAGTTCCCTTCACCAAAACTAGATTAAAATACTCCACAAATTCACTAGCTGACAACCCGGATTGCTTCAATGACAGGGAGAGTGCCCGCGCTTCATCCTTGAGCTGTTTCATCTGACCTTTCTGATTATCCAGAGCTTTTATCAGATTCTCTTTCTGAAGCTCTTGCATCTTCTCGGTCAGATCCCCAACAGCAGTCGCTTGTTCCTCAACAGTTTTGGTAGTATCTGAGAAATTCTCCCTAAGCTGGGGAAAACTATGAACAATCCTGGACACCATATTGTCGTATTCCGTAGAACCGACGGTAAGCGCAGAGAGTTTCTCATTATACCTTTCGAGAGAGTCCGCGCTGGCTCCGAACACAGCGGCATTCTTCTCGAACCTTTGATTAGCCTCGGAAAAGGCGCTGCTCAAGGCACCAATCCCAGCTACCGTAGCCATTATAGCCGTTAGGAGAGCAATGTACGGATTCCTACTCAAGAAGGTTAGCATGGTGGCTAATGCAGCTTTAGCCCCAGCAAGTGCTACACTAAGTAGACCAAACTCCTTCACCATGGCAGAGGTAGCACTGATAGTAGCCCCTGTGGAAAATGCAGATAGTGCTATAGTCAATCCAGCGATACCTGCGGTGAGGACGGTCACCACGACTAGCATCCCAGTAATAGCTACGGTGATCTTACCGATAGGAGTGGAAGCTAGCCAAGTCAGTGCCTGGACCACATCCCCAATTACACTATAAAACACCCTGAAAGCTGAGGAGAGGCCTCCCTCCCCCAAAGCAATCCCCAACAAGCTCAACTTATCAAGTAGGTTCTTAGATATATTACTAAGGCCTTCCATCTGTTTCTCAGCCATGGCGGTGGCGGCACCGGTCCCCTCGGCTATGGCCTTGTACATTCTATCGAAGCCAGTGATTCCCTGCTCAATCAGTACCGCTATGGCAGGGGCTCCACGCAACCCGAACAACTCGAAGGCAGTCCCAGCATCCGTAATGACTCCAGACAGTCTTTGGATAATCTCCCGCATGGAATGAAGCTTCGGATTGACGCTATCCATACTAAGCCCGGCAGAAATGAATGCTTCACGAATCTTCTTTGTAGGAGAAACCAATCTTCCCAGCACTTGTCTGAGACCTGTACCGATGGTAGATGCACGGACACCAGCATTTGCCAGTTCCATCATTACAGCTACCACTTCTTCCAATTCCATACCAGCGAGCCTTGCGATAGGCCCGACATAGTTGAAAGCGATTCGCAACTTCTCGACGGTCAACTTGGATCTGTTCACCGCTACCGCAAATACATCAGCCACTCTGCCAGCTTCACGAGCTTCCAGGCCAAAGGCGCGGATGGTAGTAGTGAGCAGATCCGAGGAAGTCTTGAGATCGGTCATGGTTCCCGTGGAGAGCATGGCTATGGCATTGATTGAATCCAGAGCCTCCCCAGCCGTAAAGCCCGCCTGTCCAAGAAGAATCATACCGTCTGATACTTCCTGGACCGAGTATCTAGTGGTAGCAGCGACTTCCGAGATGGCATCCCCCATCGCGGAGACTTCGCCATCGGTAGCCTTGGTAATGGCTTGCAAATTCTTGATAGACTGATCAAACTCGAATATTGCGGATATTGCCCCACTCACAGCACTGGTGAATGCGTAGAAGAAGGCCCCGGCCGCCGCATAGGAAGCGATAGTCCCAAAGGAACTAGCTAGCTTGGAGACTCCAACCGCGAAGCGCTCATTGAGAGACGCTGCGTGTCTAGTAGCCTCTCCCATTTGCACTATTCCAGCCTTGGTAAACTTCAACTGCCCAGCCAGCCGCCCCTGTAGAAGAGCATTCCTGTCCACGGAAGCAGCCCACGCATCCCCATCTTTACCAGCACCCTTGAGCGACTCAGCATGTCGCACTATAGCGTCATCGGTTTCCTTGACCATACGCTTCATATACTCGAACTTACTATTATTCAGCCCGAGAGATTCCCCGAACTCCTTGACTTTACCCTTAGCCCAGTCAGAGTATTTCCCCATCCCCTCCAACTCTTTAACCAGAGGGGCGGACGCTCCAGCAGAGGCAGCAGCGGCCTTGGACATCATCCCAATTTCTTCAGCCAGGGAAGTAGAAACTCCGAGAGCCTTCCCAGCCTCGGTGGTGTACATCTGTATACCAGATGTGGTGTATGTGATATTCCCAGCCAACTTTTGGCTGACGATCGCCGAACGATCCACGGCTCGCGCCCAGGCGTCTCCATCCTTCCCAGCCTGGCGCATGGTCTCCGCGGTCTTCCAGATAGCTCTCTCCGCAGATATGAGTTGCTGCTTCGACGTTTGGTATGCTTGGGAGTTTACCCCTAGCTGCTGCCCAAGCTTGAAAAGTTCGGTCCTGAATTTGACTGCTCCGTCGGCATACTTCAGCGTTTCACCATGCAATGCTCTGAGAGAGGATGAGACAGCCACGGCAGGAGATTCAATCAGTCGCATATTCTTAGCGACACTTCCAACAACCCCGGCAGCTTCAGCAGCTCCCTCGGAGACCCACTGCAAGCTACCTCCGACTATCTTCAGGGATCCCTCTAGCATTTGAGAGCGTAAGGCTACGGTATTCAAGGAGTTCTTGAAGATATCCCCGTTTCTCCCTGCCCTCTGAAAAGTTACAGCAGTTTTATCGACAGCAGAGGCTAACGCTGAATGTTGTAAGGCAGCTTCTCTGTAGACAATGGAGTTGACACCAAACTGTTTCCCAAGCTGAGCAAGCTCGACCCTGGCCTCCCTGGAGAAACCAGCGGTTCCTTGCATAGCCTTCTTAAACTCAAGAAGAGAGCCACTGATACCGACGGTCTTCCGTGCCACCATCCCGTACTTCTCTGCGAAGTCTCCAGCTACTCCAGCAGCCTCGGCGGCACTCTTGGAAACCCATTGTAAACCAGAGGAGGTGAGCTTCAATTGCCCATTCAATAACTGAGCTTGTAGTCCTGAAGCGTTGATAGATTGCGCGAACAGTTCTCCGTTTACTCCTGTCTCTGATAGACGGAGCCCTGTCTTGTATGCAGAGTCAGCGAGCTTACGCATCTGAGATTCAGACAGGCGAACAGCAGCCTCGGATTTACCGATTGCATCCGTACTTCCTATGAGAGCTTTCTGGAAGTTGGCTGCATACGTAGAGGCATTCCCCATCGCCTTCTGATATGTAGTCAGGCTGCTCCCTACCGAATGCAGTCCTGGAGCAACCCTAGCTACCGCATCACCCATCAATCCCATATTTGAAGCTAGGTTGTCGGTGATCCCGAGTGCAGCCCTGGCGGCAGAGGTCATGGTGACAATGCCGTCTTTGGTAAATTTCACGTTACCAGTTAGTTTTTGGCTAGCTATAGCTCCTCTATCAACAGACCTGGCCCAGGAGTCTCCGTCAGCTCCAGCACGATTCATTGCGATACGAGTACGCTGAACCGCACGCTCCATCTCTTGGAGCTGTCTCTTTCCCTCTTGGAAAACTATAGAGGATGTTCCATAGGTTTTTAGAAGCTTGGCAAGCTCTGCTTGGTAAGATCTGGATTCTCCAGAAGCGAGTTTGAGTTCCTTCTCGGTAGCGGTAAGAGGTGCAACGGTGGCTTGAGCAGCGGTAGTTACCGCCTTGATGGTATCAGGAAGAATCCTGATTCGGCCAACTGCTTCCTGTGCTACCAATCCGAGTCGGTTAGCTGAACGATAGAATGTCTCACCGGCCTTCCCGGCGGCATTCATCTGATTCTTCATGCGAAGAAGTGTATCGTCGAGAGTCTCCAGCTTCCTCGCGTAGATCTGGAACTCCCTCCCAGATTTGCTGGTAGAATCAGCCAAGGTTTGCAATGAACGCTTGAACTCATTACTCCTCCCAGAGTTCTTGCTCATTACCTTGTCGAAGTCGGTAGCATTCGCTTTAACCAGACCAAGAGAAGACGCGAGCTTCCCACTCACATCAGCAGCCCTAGCAGCATCTCGCGAGAAGAAGGTAATCCCATCAGCAGCGAGTTTAATCTCCCCGGCAGCTTCAGCATGGAGAAGACGAACCCTGCTTACCGACTCAGCCCACGTCTTTCCAGCCGCCCCAGCTCTGGTCATGGTCCGAGCTGTAGCCATAATAGCCTGCTCAGCTCGGTAGAAATCTTTTACATTACTTCGTAGAGCAGTCCCCTCCCTGCCATGCGCTCCAACGGAAGCATTCAGTTCACCACGAAATTTTGCGTACTCATCCGAGGCTCGTCCCATCACTTTAGCAAAATCAGACAGCTCCGTACCAGACTCGGAGGAAGCCTTGGATACCGTTTTCAGTGCTTGTGCAACAGACTTGAGATTAGCTACCGAGGAGCCCTTGATTGAAGCAAGAGCGGAGTTGATGCTAACTACTAATTCCTTTATCTCCCTGATGGCATCAGTGAGAGAGGGATCTATTTTTCCATCGAAGATAGTTCCTAGATGTAAAGTATCAGTCGGCATTCCTTTCTACCTCCGAAACAGCACCAAGATCCCCAACAGAGCTTCTCTCTCCAGCCCACTCTTTGTAGAAGGAGAGCATTTTCCTAGTTGTTTCCTTTCTCTCCTCCAAGGACATCCCTTCGTAATCACCCTTGGCTCTGAACATGAAGGGGTTTGGTTCCTCATGCTTCTCGAGCTTTGTGCTACTATCTTCCCCCTTCAACTTTATCCCATGCATCGCGGCTTGCATCCGGTAATCTTCTATGGATGCTTTCACCGCATCGGAGTGAAGAATCAGGATTTGCTTGTATGTTAGTCCCCCCTCCAAGAAATGGAATCGTGTGAAATGCCTCAGATCATACTGAGGGTACTCCCTCATTATTAATGTGAGGACCTCTCCGAGATAGATTTTTTCTCTGGCGTAGTCTCCCCCATCCTGTTTCTTATCTTCTTGGAGAGGTCTTTGAAGTTTTTTGCCGCGTCCTCGAAGTTCATATCCCAAATCGCCGTAATGATGTTCACCAACTGCACATTAGTAATCTCCTCAATGAAGCAGGAGCCTACAGGCTTAGAATCGGTGATCATCCCCATCACTTCGTCAAGATTCTTTCTAACGCACTCAGAGACAGCAGATACAAACTGAACATTGGTTGCCGTCTCACCCTCCTCCATCCATTGCCTGAAATTCACCAGCTCTTCGGCAACCTTGTTGGAGAGAGCTATCTGGTCGGCTAGAGAAAGCGGGAAAATCTCGATCTCACGCAGCTTGCGGACGCCGATAACTACCTTTACCGAAGCTGGTGCTAAATCTGACAGTGTATCAAATCCGGCCATGCTCAAACTCCTCTCTTACCACTAGGAGGTGAGGAACCTAATCAATCCTAGAGGTTTACCGTCCCATACAGCATTGCCTCCCGAGACCTCAGAGTCCGCACGTTTTGCCTCGAAGGTTACAGGAGGTTTCGCATTATCTTCGCGCTGCATATCCAATTCAGGGGAGCTAGTTACCTGAGAACGTGGGAAGACGATCAGCATGGAGTACATGTCATCCGGGAAGGTATAGAGAGCTTCCATTCTGATATAAGCAGGAGAAGTACGGCCACCAAGGGAAATCTCTCCAGAATGCACTTCGGTGTAACCCCCAGCGGTCGGATCAGTCCCAAGCGCCATAGCCAGGGTGAAGGGAGTGATCTCTTCAAATTGGCATTCGAGAGCGGCCTTTTCACGAAGGACGATGGTCATATCCTCGGTGAGAGGGAAGCCAGACTCATGAACCCAGAAATCAGTGTTACCAGTGAATTTAGTTGCGGCCAAAGCTCCAATAGAATCAGAGACCGAGAGAACCGCCGCGGTCGAAGCAATGTTAGCGGCGGAAGCTCCAATCCTCACCTGAGCCAGGCCAAGCATGAGAGACGACGTGTTTTTGGTAACCGGACCTGCCATTTTACTACCTCCATTTAGTTAAAGGGATGCCAGAGTTACCTTCCTAAAAACATCCTGGGACGTTCTTGTCAAAGAAATTCACTATATTCACATGCCCACAGACCCTCCCGTTAGTTTTCCTGTAGCATTTTATCTTAATACTTCCAACGATAAACATGGAGATCAGTGAGGAGGGTTTGCTCTCAACATCCCCTCCCCCAGTTTTACTAGTGCGACCAAACACAAACTGGAAAGTCCCGTCTGGAAGTCTACGCATCAGACGTTTCCCACACTCTTCACAAAGAACATCCACTACCCCGTTATCGATCCCCATAGCACCTCCACTGAAATGTTCCGCACTTTAGTGTTATCCTTACCGAGATCGTCAAATCCCTCGGAGGATGTGCGGACTATATAAGAAATCTTCCCAATCACGGTCCATACTCCGGAGACAATACTCCAAAGATTGGTTGGTGTAGCTAGTAATCCCACGAGAGCGTCCTCCAGTTCCTGCAACCGTATCCCCTCATAATCATTTCTAGTACAGATGTAGAAGGAGATGAACATTCTACTAAGATTTCCAGAGATCGTCGGTCCGTAATGAACCGATATCCATTCCTTCACGTCCATGGAGGGTGTAAACGGGAACGCTTCAGACAGATCAAAGACTAGAGGAACACCCAACTCAGCCTCGAAGTAATCACTGAGCGTTCTCTTTATTGACAGCCGGACGTTGAGTGTGAGTGCAGATGGATCACGAGCCATCTTGGTCTCCCCTCTCAATTAGAGACGCGATAAATGGGATGAACGATTCAGTGAGAAAGTTTATTGCCTTCACCATATCCTCGTCCGCATTATCAAAACTAAGAGAGGTCTTCTTCAAAGCAGTGTAAATATACTCCAACTCAGTCCCGGATACTCTCAGTATGAAGTGGACATCCATCGGGACGGTATCTAGTAGCTCCATCATTTCCCCCTCCAAGCCTTCGCTATGCTTCTGGTAGCCCTTCTCATGATCTTCGGGAGATATTTAGCCCGCCATTTGGTATAAGAAGGCTGGAAGACCGGACGTGCTGGATGCCTCCCTCCCTTAACGGAAGTAGAGCCTAGTGCATCCGAGCCGTATTCCATGAGACGTCCGTACTTAGCGACAATATCCGGAGCACCCGCTGACCAAGATCCTGGGACTCCCTGCCAAGACTTACCCCCTCTGTCCAAGACTCCGTAACGGACTCCAGATAGAAACCCGGCTTTATGCCTAGAGACCTCTATACTATTATGAAGATCCCATCGTAGAATCCAGAATCTCCTGTGGCCGACTGCTTTCTTCTTCCACTCAATATACTTCTTGGAGCCTTTAGTCGTTCCATACGACTGATATAGTGAGGAAAACTCCTGGGTACGAATAGCTGAGGTCACCGTAGCTCTATATCTATCCGCACATTCCCGATTGAATCTCCCTCCATTATTCACGGCAAGAGCTTCCACCTGTCTCTCAACGCGATAGAGAGCATTGATATAATTGGCGAAGTCCCCAGGATCTAGCCTTGCTGTGATAGTTATCATCTTCTGACTTCTCTCTCCTTGATGAAGCCGTTCAGGACAGAAGTGGAGGAGAGATTCCCGATAGGGAGCAGTTCTGGGGACAGTCTCACATGACTTCTAAACAGACGAGGAGAGAATCCGTAGGATATGGAGATATTCTCACCAACGAGTGCTCTGCCCATGACTCTCTTGTAGAGAACTAGAAAATCGTATTCACTAGCGGTGAACGTAGGAATAGCCTCGGACAGCTCAGGGGGCAGAAATTCGTCTGCATAAATGAATCCGTACCACGGAGAAGTGACTAACCCGGCTTCCAGGTATCTACCGAGGATTCCAGATAGGAATTTAGTGCGAGGAAACTCAGAATCCCTCAGCTCCGGGTGCCCTTCCTCTTCAACAAACGGAATGGTCACAACTTTCTCACTAAATTGCTGTACTGATTCCTCAGCAAAGCTAAACCAATCCCTGTTCATATCCTTGGAAAACATTATGAACATGGTCACATCTTTATTCACTGAACATCTCCATTGAAGGTGATGAGAGCACCAAAGTTGTACTCCAAAGAATCATAGCTGGGAGGATAGAACGGAACAACTATATGATTGATCCAGCCCATCCCATCCAGAACCTCGCTGAGAAACCTTGGAGAGAAGTCATGGATGTGCATGGCATTCGGTTGCTCGCCCTTCTTCTTACATGAGTAGAGATATCTTCTCTGATGCGGTAGGAGAAGTAAGATAATCCCTCCAGGATTGAGAAGTTCCCGCCACTCTCTCAGTACGCCTGGAGTATTTCTGAAGTCTTCAAGAAGATGACTAGAATAGACTATATCGTACTTCTTCTCAACTATTTTGGTGATTTCACTTGCATCGCCCTTGTAGGTGAGGTTGGACGGATCAGAACCATTGTATGGCATGGGAAGATCGAACGTGTCACACGTATCAGAGTACGGGTCTCCACCAGAACCAATATCCAGAACACTCAAGCCATCGGTATTTGGTATATGTCTGGAAAGGAGGTTCTGCATTTCAATTCTATGTGCCGAGGTTTCAGCCATTATAGTCTCCAAGGAGATTACCAAGAGAGGACACAACCACATCCGGAGGAATAGTTTCTATACAGGGGGTTGAGCAGGGGCGAATCCCAGGAGCGCCCCAGCAGGAAGTAGTCAAGGGGCAGACATCCAACCTGTTCGGCTCTAAAAGAATGATATCCTTTGGATCCCTGACTTTGGGCTGAGTAACCCTAGCGGGAGCAGGGCCGAACAGAACTACCACTTTGGTTCCAAGATACCCAGCCAAATGAGCTGGGAAACTATCGACTACCACAGCAGCCGCAGCGTGTTCCATCAGCAGAGCAGTTTCACTAAACTCCAGCTTACCTCTCAAGTCTATATCCGACTTGCATTTGAGATCATGCTCCGAACCAATTTGGATGATGGTATAGTCCCCATGAAATGCGTCATGGATAGCATCCATGTACGGGTAAACCCTGTAAGTTACATCCCCTCCGGTAGTATGTACTAGAATAAATCGTTCAGAGAGCTTATCCAAAACCCTGACATTCTCAGCGGGTTTTATAAACATATCTGAAGCCTGTACCTTGCAGAAGTGGGGATACATCTCGTAGAGCCTGGTATCCAAATGATTCCATCCACCTCTGAGAATCTTGTCCGAGTGTGGCCTGTAGACTACCTCGTAGTCTGGAGCCTTGGCAGGATTCCATTCCAGAAGCTCGTCAATATAGGGATTTCCCTCTAAGATGCCGAAATACCGACGCTGTGTCATATAAGTAAGCTTCTTCCCCGGATGAGCTTCCTTTATCCCCTTGAAACAAGCCGTAGTCATGAGCACATCCCCAGCCGAGGAGTGCTGTAGGAATAATACAGAGTCGCTTTTCTTTGCCCCGTTAGAGTGAGACGCTTTGGATAGCAGCCCATTAAGAACAGTATTTATATTACTCGGGCTCCTAACAAAACCCCTGGCGTAGACGAAGCCGTCCTCGATAGTATTTGCTGTCTGAAAGCAATCAGCATCGCACAGAATCATCTCGATAACTTCAGCGATATCCTCTGGAGCACACTTCTTGGATGGAACCATGACTGGTCCGGAACTACCTCCAACATTCAAGAAAGTGTCCGTATTCGCTGGAACTTTGAATACTCCAGCGTAGTCAAGGTGTGCGGTAGTCTGCGAGACTACGGTCGGAATCCTACAGAGGAGAGACTGTAACGGAGTCCATGACAGTCCCTCATTGATGGTACAATTCACGAGACAATCGAGGGAAGCTATTATCTTGCCCATCTCCCTGTCGGAAAATTGATACCGAGCGTCATCTATAGCTATGAGATCCGACGAGGATAAGCCAATACTTTTAGCGTAGGCCCCAAGATTGAAAGTCCCAGAAGATAGTGAGCAGCAGAACAACAGGGAGGCATCATGGAACTTCCTATTATACCTAGCAAAAGCGTCCAGCATTCCTATAGGATCTTTTCTCACTTGATTACAACCTATGTATCCAACGAGCTTCTTGTGTGGGATTGTCATTCTGAGAAGCTCTCTCCTCACTTTCAGGATTTCCATATCATCCGCTAATGGAGCGTAGCATCCCATATTATAAAGAGGAGGGCGAAAGTATCCGACTCTAGGTACATTCTTGGAGACAACTTCATACCCATATCTTGAGTAGACATAGGGAAAGTCGATCATATCGAAAAGATTGAACCAATCTTGATAGTCGTATTGGAGATCATACGGGAATAGCCCAGCCGTGATAAAACCGTACCTCGTAGCGAGTTCCCTAAGCATCCTGTAGATCGGGGAGAAGGTCCACACATCAACCCCGACAAACAGAACAATATCCACCCCGGACTTTGGGATGAGTGAGACTAGCTTAGAAGCCCCATAGGGATCATTGCCGTACTCAGCAGGGATGAATTTGAATTTGTAATTATCGAAAAGTTTCTCGTTGTTATCAAGTATGATTGGATATTGATTTGCTCCGAAACACGCAACCTCGAAATCATCGTAGTTAATCTGCTCAAGGAGAGCAGCCATCATGTGGCCATTGCCAGTGACCGAAAATGGGCTATCTCCAACCAAAAGGATTTTTCTCTTTTTCATGGATTCTCCAGAACTATTCTCTCTGGTCTACGGAGACTGCACAAACTACCAAGCCAGCGTACTTATAAGGATGCACCGCATTTATAACATACTTATCCGCGCCTATCACATATTGATCCAATTCGCGTATACCGTATGCAGAGAGAGTATAGAGTTGGTAAGCTCTCTCAAGAATCGCTCCCTCCGGAGCATCCTCATCTAATTTTTCTATCGAGAAAGTTGTGAGTAGAGAGTAAGCATCGTATGGAAGAAGTGTCTCCCAAGCCTGACTGAGAACGTAACCTCCACTCACTTCCCGCTGTGCGTAAGAATGGAGAGGAACTCCTCCACTTATCATGGTAGTGCTTCTACGTCTGAACTCTCCTGAGGTATTAGCCTTGTACAAGGTTCCAATACGCTTGTATGTGGAACCCTCTACGTGGAAGTTATCCAGGCTGACAATCAAGTAGCGATTCTCACCTGATATCTCTATGAGATCGCCATTATTCAACTGGGAGTCATAAGAGATCATCAACGTCTTGACATACTCATTGAAGAACGGACGAGTTGTCAAGACGTTGATTTTGTCGATTCCGTACTCCCCGGAGATACCGTTTACGAGATCTCCCCCAGGGAAGATTGTGTACTGAATACCAATCTCTTCCAGAACTTCCTTGATGTCAGAGCCAATGCTCATTACTCACTCCCACTAGGAGTCAGGATGACCAATTGATCGGAATCGTAGGTTCTATCCCTACCCAGCTCATCATAAGCATACCCAGCATCGACTTTAGTTCCGAACAGAGCATAAGTCTCGATATCCGCCACCAACGTGGGATCTTCTACCTTAGCAAGCTCCCATTCCTCATCCATGGTCTTTACGAGTTTCAGGAAGTGATCGAACCGCTGATGAAGATGGATATCCTCGACTCTAAACTTATCCGCGTATTGCGTCACCATCATAAAAAACAGGTGACGCTTTACGCGGTTTTTGAGCCAGTAGAGCTTAGTATCGTCTGTTACCGGGAAGGAGCAGTTAACTTCACGAAGAGCATCATCGACCGCATCCTCATAATCGACCATTTCGAGACGCTGGGATAGTCCCTTAATCTCCGTGGACACAACAACAATCAGCTCCTCCTCGGTCATCTTTCTCCCCCTATTCTCCGGACTATTTCTTCAGGGATGCAGCTTTCTTAGAAGTCCAGGAGGCTTTAATTGGTGCCCTAATTTCCTGAATGTCCGCCTCCAGTTTCGGGGACTCCGGCTTCAGGAACGATTCTCTCAGAATCTCGACGAGCCCAGAATCCAGCATGGAGAGGATTACTGCTGGAACAGTGTCCTTATTGTAAGTACTCCCCTTTAAGAAGAGGTCCCCGCGAGACTTGATAGTTTTCTTCAGACGATATCTAAGCATGTTCACATCCTTTCAGATTACGCCACGTCGAGAATGTAAACCGCGTCCCGCTGCTCCAGTACCGGCAGGCCCTTGTTCTGAACGCGAATCCAGACACCCTCGGGATCCTTCTCTTCCCACTGATCAGTCTTTACTCCATAATGCCGATCATTCCCGAAAGGAGAAGACAGGAAGTTGGCGATAGGCTGACCTTCCACCTTGGACGCGAAGAAGATGCACTTATCATCCGGAATGTACTTCCTCGTGACAGAGACCTTGTCCTCACCAGCTCTGAAACTGGCAGTGGGGGCAGCGGCAACAGTAAAGTAGCCACCCTGTGGAGTGACCGAGGAGATGGTTTCATCCTCATAGGTTTTGGCGGAAACATCATAGAAACGGACAGTCATGCCAGCTTCGAAGTCGCTGATATCATCCACATAAATATCAGTGGTTGAAGAGCCGGTGACAGCAGCGGTCAGCCATGCGGAGACAACATAGGTATCATCATCGACCACGATGTTATCGACCCCGAAGAGGGAACCGAGAACCTGCGGACGTACTCCAATAACAGATCCGGATTTCCCGAAGAGATCCCCTTCCCCGAAGGTGCTCTTTTGCAGTAATCCACGCATGGTAGTATCAGCGGCGATATACCTGAGAACCGTGGAGTTCATGAGCATGTAATCCACGGTCCCACCACACGCATCCGACACGGCAATCTTAGCGGACATAACGTCATCAAGGATATCCTTGGTGGAACCGGAGGGCCACATGTCACCGGTAACCAAGGTGACAACCTGATTCGACGGAATGTCGTAGTCCACCGTAGCCATCACTCCACCTTTGGTAAGATAGGAGAATGTCCCGGAAGACAACATCTTGGCGTACATCCATTCTTTCCGCCGTTCAGCCCTGCCCACCATCATGCCGAGATTCTTCGCCAGTTTGGTCCTGGCAGCTTCGTATTGTTCAGTGGTTCCCTCCTTGCGGAGATTGTTGAGGAAGGATTCGTCCAAGTACATCTTTTCCTTCCAGAAAGCAGCTACCGCGGTGTGCTCGGTCACTCCAACAGGGGCCACCTGCTGCGCGGGAGAACCTGGCGCGGCAAACGGAGTAAGTCCCCTATTTCCAATCATGGACTCCCATTTGATCACGTCGGAATCTGCCTTGTTCGGGGTACCGAACAAATTGGCAAGAATCAAATGAGGAGGATTCATGAAACGAGTGACCAGCTTTTGCAGTCGTGCAAGCCTCAGGTCCGGGATGTCAGAAGCTCCAATAGGCATTCAAGTTACCTCCATTTGGTACAGAGTTAAAAGATTAAAACTACTTCATGATAAGGTATTGACCCTTGGACGCTGCACTCAAATCAGTCTTTGCGGCAGCATCACTGTAGGTCAGCAAGCCTTCGTACAACATAGCGTTGGACAGGATCACCACACCCAGGGCATCGCGAGCGTCGGAGCCATTCCCGGTATCCACGGCAGCTTCCAGAATCCCGACCGCATCACTGAAGTTGTTCGAGGAGTCGCCAGCTTCCACGGCAACATAAGCGACATGCGCCACGGTGAACGCACCAGAGATATTCGTGGTTCCAGTAATAGTAGCCTTGTTGATGTAAGTGGTAGTATCAATGGCGGTGATCGCTCCCAGATTCTCAGCGGCGACGGTATTGTCATTGATGATAAGGTCATCCCCAACCGCGAACTTATAGCTATCCTCCAAGGTCACGGTGACAACCTTTTGAGCGGCAGCAGGAGACTCCAGCAGGAAAGCACGGCCGGACGACGCAATGGAAGCAGAGAAAGTGGTAGCATTGTACGGAACCAACTTCCCCTTGTTCCCAGCGGCGGAAATGTTCTCGGCCAGTACAGTCCCGGCATCCAACTTCCCGTACCCAGCCTGAAGCGTGACAGGCACCTTCAGGGCGTGATCCGGGTTCGAGTAGTAGAGCCTCTTGTAAGTTTGCTCAGACCCATGAGTTACAGAAGGAATATCGTAAGGCATTGTTTAGGACCTCCCTTGATAGAAGTAATTCCTCCAAGATTTAAATTACGCGACAGACATCCCGGAACGGGAGATCATGTCACTCAGCCAATCCTCCTCGGCCTTCTCATCCTCTTTGGGTTGGACATCGGCGGGGCGTGCGAAAGTGCCCACTCCCAGAACGGAGACAACCGCTCCGCGCCCTTCCCAATCAGCGATTTCGGCAACCACGGCTTCGGTGAATTTGCCAGTATCGAAGACACCATCCTTGACAAAAGCGTCCTTTTGGATCATCACACTCACCTTAGCGAACAGATTCCGGGGAATCTTGCTCTCGGCAAGTTTAGCAGTCCAGATAGCGGACGCGGTAGCACTCTGCTCCCTCTCATCCCGAATAGCCAGGGCCTTTTCGAGAGCCAGGATCTTGTCACCGGAGCCCTTCAGATCGGTAGACATTTGAGTAACTTTCTGCTCAATCCCCTCACGCTCCGCAGCGAACTTCTTCTCTGCCGCAGCCTTAGCCTCATCAGAGACCTTAGCCAGTAGAGCAGCGAAAGCATCGGGATGCTCCTCCTTGAATTTCACAATGGCATCCTTCTCCATAATTCCACTCTCCTCCTGTTCAAATTGTTCATTTCCGTCGCCAGCTTCGCTAAACAAATCCCCCAAATCCAACTCCTCCTCGGAAAAGGCCTTCGATTCCGTCCTACTATCATATCCGAAGACAGTCACCGAAGCTTCCTTAAATCTGCTTTTCCGCCAAACAGTCCCAGGCCCAGCGAACTTAAAGCCGTTTACATCAACCTCCTCATTCTTGTCCAACCGCTGAACTCCTTCTGGGATTGCGTAGATAGACGCCTGAAATGGGAAGCCCTGCGCACTCAGTTTGCGGAACTCTAAACTCTCCTCTGTGTCAACGTACTCCACTCCCTCTGGCCCAACTTCCAAGCTATACTTACCAGTGACCCGAGGTTTGATAGTTGAGAATCCGATCTTCTTATTCGTATCGTGTCCCTCAAGGATAGGAAAGGAGTCATTCCCAAAGGACATTCCATCGAGATCGATGACTAGATTGCCCCAATACCAATGATTCTCAATCACCTTTCCGGAGTAGGCCACCATAGATAGCTGGGCTGCTCCCCCTTCCTTATCCGGAGCCCTGAGAAACACATTCTGCCCGGAGTTCTCGGAAAGGATCAGAGCGTTCCTTGGGACTTTCCCACTTTTCAGCCTGGCTCTATCCATAGTCCCTCCTTCCAGAGAAAACTTAGAGTTTGCAATCCTGATTGCCTTCGGGGCACATGTCTGGTCGGTTCCTCCATCTTTCAGACACTTACTAAGAACTCCATTTGCGATGGATATCCACTCTTTCTTCTGCTCCGGAGTCAATCCCTTCTTGTGCTTGTCCACATCTGCAACAGTCCACGGCATAAACTTCTCCTATCCCATCAGCTAATTAGCACTAATAGCCGACGGCTCCTTCGGCTGCATACTTTCCCTACAAATCCATGCTCCGGCGTGAGCATTCAGTGCGGAGAAGTCTTTAGTATGCGCCGAAACTCTATACAACCAATATCCACTTTGGGGAGGATTCTCCCAGGTAAACAAGCAAGAAGTTGCATCACAATTACTTCCTGCCTCCCGAACCTCCCCCCATTCCACCCTGGCTCCATCTGCAATAGTACCTATCTGGACAGGATAGGGAGTAGAGCCAATAGAAATAACCCTCTTGAGCGTATCGGAGTCGACCGTCAAAGCCAGGGTAGAAATCACTAAAATCACAAAGAGGGCGAGAACCAATCTTCGCGTCATCTTATTGATCTCCCCACCGCTACTCCGAACAGTCCAGCAAATGCGTTTAGAATGATATTCTCAGGAGCCCATATAGAGACTATGCACAGAATAACCACGGCGAGAATAGCGAAATCCTTATCGTCTAGGTTGAGAGGCTTCCTACCAGCTGCGCGGCAATCGGTCAGCACGCTCCCCTTGATCTCGGAACCTTCCTCATCATAGACTCCAGACTCTTTGCTCTCATTCATGACTACTTCCTATTGAGCGTCTTCTTGACGATGGTTTTCTTGGCTACGGGCTTGGTTTCGTCTGCTTTCTTGGCTACAGGTTCTTCCTTCGTCTCTTGATCCTTGGTTTCCAACTCCTGAACAGATTCTTGATCTATCCCTGTAGAGAGTTCCGGGAAGATTTCCTGCTCCAGGGCCTCATCCAGCCTAAAAGTCTTGTAGCAATTGAAACCAAGACGCTTCGCAATCTCAGCCCTGGGAATACCAAGCATCTCGGACAGTCCGCCGTGCTTGACTCCCAAGAAAGCCTTCACTTTCGACTCAATATCCGCGATGTCAGACAGCGGAAATGAGATTTCCAGTAATTGCTCGGGGCGCTTCTTGACTTCCTTGATGATGACTTTCCCCTTATCGTCAAATCCCACAGCCACCTTAGTGGACATGGTCTCCGGAATCTCACCAAGTTTAGCCTTCAGAAAGAAGATCCCTCCCCAGAAGTCGTATCTCAACCAGCGCTCAAAGTAGACTACCTCATCGGAAACACGATCCGAGAGAGGACCACGAGAGGCTTTAACACTCGCATAGGGACTCTTGGATTGCCCCATGGTCACATCCGAGGGTTCGTTTAGCCCACTCACTACCATGGAGAGAATGTCGGTGTCAGAATCCGATATCTTGGGGAGATTCGGAGTGACAGCAATGAGTTTCATTCCAGGAGGAAGGATTAGGGTAGCTCCAGGAGTTTTCTTGGCCGCAATCCCGGTCTTCCTTCGTTCTTCATCCGACAGAGTGAGCCAAGTACGAAATGTCTTCATGTCCTGCATCTCGATTGCCCAGACAAAGGAACCAGATGCCTTCTTATGATCAATCTCGTACTTCTTCAAGTTCTCGTAGTAATTCAGCCATTCAATCACTGTCCTGAGATATGAAATCCCACGCCTCACCAAGATTCCCCTATCCCACGCAATGATGAAACGGGAGAAGCCGTTTACTCCATACTGGGAGGATCTACTCTCCGCCAGACTCTCCTCCGAGATAAGAGAGTTACCTTCTACGTTTCTCAGGAGATTGGGATCTCTCGCGACGAAGATACTTGGAATTACCCTTGCTCCCAGATTATCTCCCAACTGCACATTGTATGCGACCGGGAGCAGTTTCTTGGTTCTATGGAAGTAGATCCCATCACTTCCAGCTCCGTCTATCGAGGAGGGATCAAGGTAATCCACTTCTATAAACTTGTCGCTGTGAACCGTGAGAAGGAGAAATAGTTCCCCGTCGATGAAAGCTTTAGTGACGTACTTCGGCCAGTAACTATACAGACGGTTTCGCCAATCCAGCTCGATCTCGTCAATGATACCCTGAATGGAGAGGTCCGAGCAGGAGACCTTGAAGCCATCCCCAGTCAGTCTGCCAGCCATTCCTCTGACCGACGTGTTGACTTGAGGATTCTTATTGAACTTACTCCAGCATTCCTGCTGAAGATCAGATCTTGAGGTAGAAGAAAAGTATGACTGAGTATTATCGGGATCTACATAAGTTCCAGTCTGCGAATCCTCTTGCCAGGGAATGGAAAATCTCACTCGTTCCAGAACTTCATCCGGGATTTCTTCCAGAAGCTTAGCGAAATCTGTCATGGCATTTCTCCAACCAAGTTCAAGGACTTGTAATCACCCAGTAACACGAAGAAAACTAGGAAAGCAACCATAAATATTATCTCCCCAATCTGGCCTCACCAGGAATCATGGTTCCGAAGAAGGGTTTCCCACCAATAACCCTGAGATTATCCACGGTGAGAGTCCTCCCTCCAAACAGGGTCAGCCCGGTGGAATAGACAGCATCGTCCTGAACTCCACCAATGTTTCTCTTGGTTGGGGAGCCGAAGAAGCGTTTATCCGGATTGTGATCGAAGGATTGGAGTTCCTCCCTGAAGATATCCTGCTTTCCGGCTCCGGCTACCTTAACAGAGGGAGCTTTGAAACGCCCATCTCTCACGGCGGTGAAAAGCTCGGTGAAGAAGGTTTTCTGCTTGTCATAACTAGGGAAGATCAGCTCGGGAGTTATGTTTTTCCCCTCACACCAGGGAACCAGATCCCAAGCTCCCCAGCGCTCAGAGCAGAAGGAGTCTATATCTCCGTAGGTATCCTGCCCCTCGGAGAGAACTCGCTTGATTCCTTCCAATGAACTGTCCTCGATATGGAAAAGTCCAATGAGAAAGTAGATGTAGAAATGATCGAACGACATTCCATCAGCGGTAGAATATCGATTGGATCTGCTCCCAGGAAGCCCTTTCAGGAGGAAGGTGACAATAGTTCTAGCAGAGGTGCGGGATTTCATGGGATCGGCACGGTCCATTCCGGCAAGGATCGCCCAATCCGAATCGTACTCATCGGCCAGTTTGTCAATCGCTTCGATAGGGGCAAGGCTCCCAAACGGAGAATTTGCCCCACCAAGCGTGTAGATCTCGTCCAAACTCCTCAAACGGGAGGTGGATTCTCTGTAGTTCTGCCTGTGCATGACTCTCAGCGAGACTCTGTCAATCCCCTTTTCCACCATTCGCTCGATGGTGTCGTCAATCCTGACCTTCTTGGTCACAAGCTCCTGAACAACCGTATGATTTCCGACGGTTCCATCAGCTCCCATGTACCCAATGAGAGAAATCAAGACGTTATCGAAGGCTCTCCCGGCAGCGCTCTCCCAAGTATTCTTGAAGTACTGGTCGAAGGACGCGGGAAGCATCTTCCCTCGATAGGAGCTGAGCTGTGCGTCGTTCATGTTGGGGTTCATATAGTCGGATTGATCGGCGGTCTTGCTAAATCTGTAGGAGAAGTAGAGAGATTTATCGGACCCTTTCATGTATGACTTGAACAGCTTGTAGAGAATATGGTCCTTGGGGCTGACGGTACTATCAATGATCCCGAAAGCATTTGGTATGTTCCGGATACTCCCATCGAGCTGCTCAAAGAATTTCGGATCGCGCTGCTCGAACATTTCAGAGAAGGTGTAGCAGGTGATGTTGGAGACGATCCCGGAGTAGCTGGAGATACTTCTGATGGATGAAGCAATCTCACCAGAGGAATCCCGGAGGGTGATGTCCTTGATCTTGACGTTCTTTCGCCCAACAGCGGCGAGCAGTTTAGGACTGTGCAGAATGATATCGGAGATGATATCAAAGTGAACGAACTTCACCTGATCCTTGCTGTTAGCACCAAGAACAATGAGTTGCTTAGGCCAACACATGAACTTCCAGATGACGATCAAGCAAGCCAGGAAAGACTTTCCGTCCCCACGAGGCCAGCAGAAGACAATCAGTCGGTGCTTGAAACGTCCAAGATCCAGTGCCAAGGCTCTCTTTACGATAACTTGCTGCTCCAGCCACATCCCATGATAGCTTCTCCCGGTTCCCTCATCCGGCTCTCGGGGAAGCTTACTCATGGGAGTCCAGATCGGAATCGTGGAACCAGCGGGATAGAGGGGGATGCAGACATTATCCTCGGCCCATCTGATGAAGCCCTCACCACCTTGACGATACTCGTCGATTATGGTTTGTCTTCTTTCCCGCCTCTCGAAGTTCTCGTTGGCTCTCTCGACAAAACCGGTTCTCCGCCTGGGGGTAATGTACTCCTCCAAGGGATGAGTTTCGACGTAGATACGTTCCTCCTTATTGAGCACACTGATTCTCTTGGTTTTGAGATTAGGTTTAATGGCCTGGATGGCTTTTTTGATCTCCAGCTTGGACACCAATTTCCTATTGAGAACCTTGCTGGGATTCACGTCTTCATTTTCATTGAGTAGCACGAATCACCCTCGCTTTCCGCCGATGATTTCCCATTCCCAGGCATTGATCAGGCTAAAACCGGAAAATGGATGGAAATCAAGCATTTAAGCATCCCCTAAAGTCCTGGCACGTTATTCGCAATAATATCCTTATATATAAGGCATTTTTCTAGGATAGGGATTCGTAATAATCAGGGTCCCCATCGTGGCTGGTAGGACCGAAAGCGTCCCCTGTACTTATCTTGCTGACTGGGGCCTCGATACCAATCTGCCGCATGCAAACTAGGATATCTTTAGTGATCTTACGGATCTCGGTGTAGATATCTTTCCCGTCGGCTCCGGATAGGGAAGGCTGAAACACCGTATCCACCTTCACGGTAGCGGAAAGGATCTTGTAGACGATGAGCTGGGCAAATAGAGGAAGTATCAAGGTCCCGAAGCGCTGAATGGTATGAGGGTCGATGGAGTTCCGTCGAAACCATATGAGGTAGAAATCAATGACTTGATTCATGAGCACACGAGCTGCATTGCAGGTGGATGCTCGCTCCTCGTTAGGCTTACCAAACTTATTGTACTTATAGTACCTTCCGGATAGATCCAGGCAGAACCCAGCAGCCGGACACAGCTTCCCGGAGCAGAGTGGAAGAAGATCCCAGAATGCTACCACGTACCTGTTCTCGTTCTCACTCTTGTAGTAGATCGCTACGTCATCCCTATCGTACTCCACAAGTAAGGTAAGAGGTACGAGTCCGTTCTTTCTTCTACTTGGTGCTGTTTTGGAAAACTCCATAAAACCTTCTCTTTCTTGTCAGCTTGTAAGGGATAGATAACAGAAACAAGTAATTAGTTTCAACCATAAAGGAGTTACCTTGGAAAACAAATCCAAAGTAACCTTTTTCGAGATTTGGCTTATCCAGTAATGAGTAAGGCTATTCCAGTAAGTAACTAAACTAGAAAGCTAAGGAAAAAGCCTGATAACCGAAAAGCTATTTCAGGAATAAGTAACTATGAAGAACCCTAATTTGGCTTATCCAGTAGCAAGTAAGGCTATTCTATAAGTAATTAAAGCTCCTGCTAAGGAAAAAGCCTGATAACCGAAAAGCTATTTCAGGAATAAGTAACTATGAAGAACCCTAATTTGGCTTATCCAGTAGCAAGTAAGGCTATTCTATAAGTAATTAAAGCTCCTGCTAAGGAAAAAGCCTGATAACCGAAAAGCA
>Ga0210016_1000762_pt1 | contig 29123 bp, 20 predicted proteins | sample CryGeyCG2014_300_FD_185454 | JGI IMG/M metagenome (GOLD analysis project Ga0210016, IMG submission 185454) | Groundwater microbial communities from aquifer - Crystal Geyser CG02_land_8/20/14_3.00 (SPAdes) (version 2) | ecosystem: Environmental > Aquatic > Deep subsurface > Groundwater | place...
ATAAATAACTTTACCAAAAATGTCTCCCCTCCCTTGGTGGGAGGGGATTAAGGGGAGGGGGCAACATAGCGATTCTTCACCCCTACCCTGCCCCTCCCCCATCAAGGGGGAGGGAATATTTATAGTGATTCATAGTAAAGGTATTAAAGGGACATTCCACTAGGTGCATTCTCAAGTGAAAAATTTCTGCTTTAGCCTAAGTAGTAAGAGCTTCAATCAATGCCTTTGCCTTATCGAGGGTCTCATCAAATTCCCCTTCCAGGGTAGAATCAGCAACTATCCCCCCGCCTACCTGGAAATAGACATCATCCCCCTTTATCAGGAAGGTACGAATAGCGATATTCAGGTCTATATGATTATTAAAACCCAAATATCCGATAGACCCTGTATATACGCTTCTGGCAGTCGGCTCCAGCTCATCTATGATCTCCATGGCCCGAATCTTTGGAGCACCTGTTATAGACCCTCCGGGGAAACATGCCTTTAAAAGGTCTATACAATTGTATCTGGGGAGCAATCTTCCTTCTACCGTTGAAACCAGGTGAAAAACCGTAGCATAGGTTTCCGCAACTGCATGCTCCGTTACTTTCACTGAGCCATAGTCACATACCCGTCCCAGGTCATTCCGCTCCAGATCCACAATCATATTGAGCTCTGCCCTGTCCTTCTTGCTTGCCAGGAGCTCTTCTTTTAACCTTCTATCCTCATTATCATCTTTTCCCCTTGGTCGGGTCCCTTTTATGGGTCTTGTCTGCACCCTATCCCCTTTCACTTTTAGAAATCTCTCTGGTGAAGAGCTGACTATTGTAACATCATCGAAGTTCAGGTAACAGGCAAAAGGGGCTGGATTGATACTACGGAGTTTCTTATACAATTGATAATGCCCCATGGGAAGCTTTGCATGAAACCTCTGAGACAGGTTCACCTGGTATATATCCCCGGCAAAGATATACTCTTTGGCCTTTTCTATAGCCTTTAAATAGTCTTCTCTCGTGAAGTTTGATTCAAGGGCTGCTTTGGGTCTTGTTGCATTGATAAGGTCTAATTGTTGTATTCCAGGGTTATTCAGCAGGGTGAGTATCTCCTCTTCTGATTCTCTTACATGGTCTTCAGTCGTTTTTATGGATCGAGAATCCTTTGTTCCATCAAAATCAGTTACAGAGAGATACCATCTGTTCTCCTCATGCTCATAGGTAAGGACCCTATCATAGAAACAGAAATAACAATCAGGAAGGCCCAGGTCATCAACCACAGTTTTTGGTAATCTTTCAACAAAATGGCAGAGGTCATACGCAAAATAGCCAACCCCTCCACCGATGAAGGGGGGGCTGGTTAGATCAGATTGAATCCTATAATGCCTGATGATGCTGTCAAGGATATTAAAAGGGTTCCCTATCATGGTATACTTATCTCTCCCAATGGTAATTTCAATCCTATTGCCTTTGCTCTTGAGTATTAAAAAAGGGGCATACCCCATGAAGGAATATCTCCCCAGTTTATACCTGTCCATGCCGCTGTCCAGGAAGAAACTGAAAGGCATTGAGTGAATCCTGTCAAAAACAGATTCAGGCAGAGAAGATATACGAAGCTCTCTTACTACAGGCTTTCCAATCTTGACACCATTTAAAAAGTCCACAGTAAATCCCTAAATGTCTATAAAATTCCTGATGATCTTTTTCCCCTCACCCGTCAGAAATGACTCCGGATGGAACTGCACCCCTTCTATTTTATACTCCCTGTGCCTTGTACCCATTATGATGCCATCTCCTGTCCTTGCCGTAATCTCAAGACACGGGGGGAATCCATCGTTTGATACAACCAGAGAATGATACCTGGTAGCCTCAAAGGGATTTTCTACCCCCTTATAGACACCCTTTCCATCATGATAGATCATGGAGGTCTTGCCGTGCATAACGACATTAGCCCTTCTGATCTTCCCCCCAAAGACCTCTCCTATACATTGATGGCCCAGACAGACGCCAAGTATACATTTCTTCTCTCCAAAATGCCTGATGACGTCTTTTGATATGCCGGCATCATCTGGGGTGCCTGGTCCAGGGGAGATAACTATCTTGTCCGGGTTCATATCTTCTATCCCTTCCAAGGTTATCTTATCGTTCCTTATTACCTTGAGTCTTACCCCCAACTCCCCAAAGTACTGAACCAGATTATAGGTGAAGGAATCGTAATTGTCGATCATCAGTATAAGCATCTTTTTTCCGCCAGTGTATAACTATACTATTTCTTCTTAAGGTTTTCAATAAATATTCAGCTCCCTTCCTTTCTCTTCGATTAACATTCCCTGTCTTTCCACATTCCTCTGCTATAGTAATTTGAAATCCTTCTCACATTTTGTATTTGACAAACCATATAGAAGATGTTAATAAAACATCCTCGTAAGTCATATCTCTTAAAACTCTCGGCAGGTTGCGCAAAGGTCTCAAGGATTAAAAGATCGAGCCCCCGTAGCTCAGGTGGATAGAGCAAGGGATTCCTAATCCCTGTGCCACAGGTTCGAGTCCTGTCGGGGGCACTTTTTTATAACCTCCTCCAACTTTTCAATACCTTACCCCCTTTGCCCACAGTTTATCAGGTTCAATATCACGGTTATTCTTGACAGGCTTAATAAATGATATATGGATCAGCGCCAGGAATAAAGAGGACGGACGGTTCCATTTATTTACTTTACAGACTTTTCAGGATCCCTGTCCTCCCACGGCTTAGACAACATGAGGACGAACTGTTCAAACAGTTCTCTCTGGAAGTGATGGAGCATTTCCTCTTTCATCAGCTTAAGGGCATCAAACGGTTTAAGTTTTTTTCTGTAAGGACGTTCCGAAGAGAGAGCGTCGTATACATCGGCAAGAGAACAGATGCGCCCATATTCATGGATCTCGCTTCCCCTCAGCCCCTTAGGATATCCTTTGCCGTCATACCTTTCGTGGTGCTGAAGCACAACAGTAGCACACTCGTCAGTCAATTGATTTGTTTTACTCAATATTCTGTGCCCTAAAGCGGGGTGACGTTGTATCTGTTTCATTTCCTGATCGGTCAGTTTACCTGGCTTATTGAGAATCCTCTCATCAACGAAAACCTTTCCCAAATCGTGAAGGAAAAAACCGGCGCCCAATTCGTGCATATCATGGGCACTCGATCTCTTAAACAGTTCTTTGGAGAGAGAAACGGCCAGAACACCAACACTGACACAATGGGTATAGGTATAGTAATCGTGTGATGTAATCCTTGTCAAGTGATAGGATATCGCATCGTCAGAAAGAATGAGATCAACAACATCATAAATACCCTTTTTTGTCTCACCGATATTCTTCGCCGTTGGTGATTCCATCAACCTCTTTATCATCTTTATGGAATGTCTGTGAACCGCATTTGCCTTTTCCGGCAAGGATAAATTTTTATCGTAAATGGCTTCTCTGAGCTCATCAGGCACAATACTTGTGGGTGCCTGTTCTTGTTCAATCCTATCTGCTGATTCGTTATCCTCAAAGACCGTACTTTTTGACAGATCAACGGTGATCTCTGTAATACCACAGTCCAATATCTGTTTGATCTGCTTCTCAGAGGCAATACAAAACCTATTCTTTAAAAAGGGGTGTGTTAACCACGACAAAGGCAGAATTACATACATGCCAACTCTCAACTTCTCTGTCCTGATTTTTTTTAGCATACAGCCAGTGGGTCTCCCTCAATATGCCATCATACTAATAAGTCCACCCTGAAAAATGAAAAATTTCTTTTGGAGCGAACATGAGCAGGATCATTAAATCGTTTACAGTTTACAGTTCGCAGTTAACCGTGAACCGTAAACCGTTTTTAAAACCTGCACCAGAGAGCGGAAAAGGGAATTTTTCAGGACGAACTAATAAAGATAACAAAACAGAATTGTCCTTTTTATTAAAGCCGTCAAAACATCAGACTCAGACAAATCAACCTCCAAATATCGATACGTTATTATTCATTCCCTTCTTTCCCTATCGGCTAAACTCTATAGGCGCTTTAGGTTTTTCTACCTGCCTCTACTATAAATCCTGTAAATAAAATCCAGTTCTTTATTCCAAATTGATAAAAACTCCAATTTTCAACCAACCTCTCAATATCCCTTGACTAAACACCTATAGGGTTGTATCTTAAGGCATTGATAAACGGTTCGAAATCTCGATGCTTTTCATGAGGAGTCAGAAGCCGGAATGAAACTAAACGAAAATCAACTGAAGGCAGTTACCCATGTAAACGGTCCGCTCTTGATTATTGCCGGAGCAGGCACAGGCAAGACCAGTGTAATTGCCCATCGGATAGCCAATTTGATTGAAAACGAAGGCGTAAATCCTGCGAATATCCTTGCACTGACCTTTTCCAATAAGGCGGCTGAAGAGATGAGGAACAGGGTTGAGGGACTTATTGCATCAAGTCATGACGATATATGGATCAGCACCTTCCATTCCTTCTGCGCAGAGGTCTTAAGGGAGAATGCCCTGGAATTCGGCTTAAGTCCTTTTTTCAGACTCATCACCGAAGCAGATCAGCTCTCCTTTATGGTTGCGAATATCGACAGGCTGGATTTAAAGTATTATGAAATCAAAGGAACCCCTCACGGCTTTATGAAACAGATGCTGGACATTATCTCCCGTGCCAAAGATGAGATGATAACGGCAGATGATTATACCCGGTTTGCCAAAAGATTAGCCCGTTCAGATGGGGAAAAGGACTTGAATACACTGAAGATCAGTGAAGTGGCCGGTGTCTATTCCGTCTATCAAAAACTCCTCCTGGAGCACGACTTTGTGGATTTTGGCGACCTCATCCTGTATACCCTTCGTGGTTTCAAGGAAAAGCCCCATCTCCTTATTCAATATCAGCAGAGATTTCAGTATATACTGGTGGATGAATTTCAGGATACCAATTTTGCCCAGGGTCAGTTGTTGGATATCCTGTCAGCATCCCACAGGAACATCTGTGTGGTGGGCGACGATGACCAGAGTATTTACAGATTCCGGGGGGGCTCCATAAAGAACATCCTGGATTTTGAGACAAGGTACCCCGATGCCAGGATTGTAACCCTGGATGAGAACTACAGATCGCCCCAGGAGATACTGGATGCCTCCCATGCCCTGATAGCCCATAACCGTTCCAGACTGGATAAAAGATTAAAGGCTGCTGCTGACAAGAACCTGCACAATACCAATCCCATCACACACCTCTCCTTTAGCAATGATAAGGAGCAGGCAGATTATCTCGTATCGGAGATCCAAAACCTTTTAGCGCAGGATAAAACCCTCAGTCTCTCTGACATAGCGGTCCTTATGAGAAGCATCAAGACCCAATCAAAGCCTGTAGTTACTGCTCTGGAAAGGGCGGGAATCCCCTATAACCTCATTGGCGGTTCAGGGTTCTTTGAAAGAAAAGAGGTAAGGGATATCCTCTCCTGGATGAAGGCCATAGATAACCCCTTTGACACAGAAAACCTTATAAGGGCTATCCATACTTCACCATTTAAGATAGCCCCCATCCATGTATGCCGTATATCAAACTGGGCAAGAAGCAGTTCGGACATAAACCTCTATGATGCCTTAAAGGAGGTGGATTCTGTTGCAAATCTGGAGAATGGAGTAACCGAAGAGGTTCACTCCTTTCAACGCTTGCTTCAGGGATTGACAGATCAAAAAGAGGATTTGACAGCAGGGGAAATGGTCAGGCAGATAATCGATAAGATTGGGTACAGGGGGGGACTGCTCCAGACAGGCGCCAGGGAATATATGACTGGTTTGACCAACCTCCAGAAGCTTGAAAGTATGGCAGAGGATTACTCTTCTATTGAGGGTTATTCCAACCTGAGGTCTTTTCTCAGATACCTGACCTATCTCATGCTTTCAAGTGAAAAGCCTCCCGATCTCCCTCTATTCGATGCAGTCAACGTGATGACCATTCACCAGGCCAAGGGTCTTGAGTTCAGGGTCGTGTTTGTGACAGATCTTGCCCAGTCCAGGTTCCCCGGCAGAAGACGTTCCTTATCTATAGACCTTCCCGATGAACTTCTTAAAGAAGAGCTGCCTGACGCTTCATCCAGAGAACTCCATCTGAATGAAGAGAGACGCCTGTTTTATGTTGGAATGACCAGGGCTAAAGAGAAGCTTCGCCTCTTTCATGTAGAAAGGTATAAAGAAGAGCAAAAGGAAAGCAAGCCCTCCCAGTTTCTGGGAGAGGCAATGGGAGAAAGCCTAATTAAGGGATCAAGGGATCAAGGATTCAAGGATTCAAGGATTCAAGGGTTGGAAGGTTCAAGGGTTAAAGGGTTGATTCCTACCTCTACCTCTTTAACGGGTAAGGAGAAGCCCGCCCTCAAAGACCAGGAGTCTTATCTGGAGTTCCTGCCCATCACAGATGGTGGTCTGGATATTACCTTCTCTGCCCTGGATACCTACGACAAATGTCCCCTAAAGTTTAAGTATTCATTTATTTACAAAATCCCTCGAAAACCTACCATCAATATGAGGGTTGGCAGCCTATTGCATAGGGTTTTAGAGCATTTTCATAAAAACTATACCAGAAAAGAGGCTTCTGTGGAAGATCTCTTGAGATTGCTTGAAGAGGCATGGAAGATGGCCCGACTGCCTGATTCGATTCAATGGAGACAATTCAAGGGAAAGGCAATAACAGGATTAACCGACTATTTTGATGATTTTAAGCTGGACAGCAATAAACCAGAGTATTTTGAAAGGCCATTTACCCTGAAGGTAGAAAAACACAGGGTAAAAGGCAGGGTGGACAGGGTAGATATTACAGAAACTGGCGGTTATGAGTTGATAGACTATAAAACCGGCAGGACCCGGACACAAAGGGATGTGGACAGAGACCTCCAGCTTTCTGTTTACAGTCTTGGAGCAATCGAGGCATGGGATATTAAACCAGAAAAGGCAAGTTACTACTTTTTGATTGAGAACAAGAGACTCTCTATCAGTCACCGGGATGAGCAGTTAGAGGAGGCGAGGGAAAAGACATTGGAGTTGGCTGAGGGCATATTGGCTGAGAATTTTGAACCGAAACCGGATTATCAAAACTGCAGATACTGCGATTACCAGATTCTCTGCGGAGTGGGAGAGATGATTTAGAATTGTCTGATATTGTCGAAAAAGGTGTATTCGTGGTTGAAGGAAGCGGTAGCGGGATTGGTTACACCTTAAAGGTAACGGAAGAGTGATGAAAGTCTGTAAGTTTATGCTTAGTTCATACGATCTAGGGGTAGAAGAATCTGATGGAGATTGAAGAAATAAAAGAGAAGATAATGCGTGATGAGTATGAAATTAGCTTTCATGCAGAAAAGGAAAGGTATCCTGAAGACATAACAATCTCTGATTTAGAAACGGCCATTTCCAATGGAGAGATATTGGAAGATTATCCTAATGATCCAAGGGGGCCAAGCTGTCTTATCCTCGGCTATTCACAAAATCGAGCAATTCATATTATCTGTGGTTACACACTCATGGAATGGATTAGAATAATAACAGTATATATACCAAAACTGCCAAAATGGATTGATGAAAGAACAAGAGCCAAAGGAGGTAGGATTAATGCATAAATATGGAGATTGTTCCTTTTGTGGTGGAGAGGTCAAGGGTGACAGGGTTGAATTGGACTATCGTTATAAAGGAAAGTTGTATATCTTTAAGGATGTACCGGCTGGGGTTTGCCAGCAATGCGGTGAAAAATATCTCATTGCAAAGGTAGCCAAAGAGATTGAGCGCAGAATTCAGACAAAAGAAAAGTGGGATAAAACTATACCCGTCCCAGTGGATGTTTTCTCTGAGGGAGTAGCAGTGTAGAAAACCTACAAAAATCCTTAGGCAGATAGCGACCAACTTCAGCTAACACATATTAAAGCCCTCGGGCCAAGAGAAAAGTCTGCTTCCTCAAGAAAAATTGCTTTTTTTATCCCTCATGCCTGTAACAGACGATTCTTAGAGAGATTCCTAAGGTTTAGCAATGGATGTTCTATAAACTGAGGGCATCCCGAAGGCAGTATGGGAATACCGTATCGGCGTCTATCGGGTAATGGAGAAATACCTGAAGGATAGGAAAGGACGAAAACTATCCCTGGATGAGATCAACCATTATATAAAGGTCAAAAGACATGGCCTTTTGCAGGACAAAATCCATTGGAGAGGTTTTAGGCTATATGAAACCAGATTCAATAATATTAATGGATCGTAAATGACGAATAAAGACTCAAATAGGTTACTCAACAAACAAAAGCCCAGCTACCCTAATTTGGTCGAAGCCATAGGCGGGTTAATCCATTCGGCTCGTTCCCGGGCCATTCAAGCCATTAACACGGAGATGGTGAATCTTTACTGGGAGATTGGCCGGCATATTGTTGAGTATGAGCAAGGGGGCAGTGATCGAGCAAGGTATGGAGAAAAACTCCTGGAACACCTATCCGAGGATTTAACCAAGCAGTTTGGTAAGGGTTTTTCTCTCCGCAATATAAGGAATTTTCGTTTACTATATCAAGCCTTTCCAATTCGGCAGGCAGTGCCTGCCGAATCTTCCCATGATAAAAAGAGCACATCACAGGCTCTTGAATTAAAAACAATTGATAAACGGCAATCAGTGGTTGCCGAATCCGACTCTAATATTAATTTGAAGGCATTACCTGCAAATCTATCCTGGACGCATATCCTTCTCATGCTTTGGGTCAAAGAACCTCTTGCCAGACAATTTTACATCAAACAATGCCAGTTGGAACAATGGTCAACAAGAGAACTGGAACGGCAGATTAATTCGATGCTTTTTGAAAGGATTGCTTTATCCAAAGACAAAAAAGGTGTACTCGAAATGGCAGAAAAAGGACAGCAGGTATCAAAACCGGAAGACCTGCTGAAAGATCCTTATGTATTTGAGTTCCTAAACTTGCCTGAAGATTACAGGCTTTCCGAGACCGATCTGGAGCAGAGACTAATTGATCATTTCCAACATTTTCTCTTAGAATTAGGCAGAGGATTCTGTTTTGTCGCCAGACAGAAGCGGATTACCGTGGGGACAGACCATTTCTACATTGATCTGGTGTTCTACCACCGTATCTTAAAATGCTACGTTCTCATTGATCTTAAGATGGAGGCTTTCAAACCAGCCGATGCAGGACAGATGAACTTTTACATAAATTACATGAAGGAAAATCAGAGCGAACCGGATGATAATCCACCCATTGGGATTCTTCTTTGCCTGGACCGCAATGAGTTATATGTAAAGTATGCTACCGCGGGAATGGACAATCTCATTCTTGCCGGGCGTTTTAAGCTGGCACTTCCGTCGGCAGAATTACTCAAAAAAGAGGTGCAGAAAGTTTTAGAGGGATAAAAGCTCTCACACGACATAATCGACAACCGTAACAAGAGGCTGGTGGATCATATTAAGATGGGAATCCCAGAATCTCGATTGAAAACTTGGTCTCATCAAGGCGCAATAACCACTGCTAAGGCTACTCATGAATCTATAAGAAACGCTTTAGATTCCTATGAGTGGCCCGATGGCATAAATTTTGAAGTCTATCTTCAAGGCTCATACAAAAACGATACCAATATCCGTGGGGATATGGATGTGGACTTAGTGGTTCAACTTAACTTATCTTTCTATAGCAATCTTTCTGAAGAACAAAAAAGATATCTAGAATTATTCCCAGCTTCCTACGGATGGGATGATTTTAGACCTAATGTTTTAAGAGCTTTGAAAGACTACTATGGTTCACCAATGATTACCGAAGGAAATAAATCCATAAAAGTGAAGGCCACCGGTGGACGCTTGCCAGCGGATGTTGTAGTATGTGCTCAATATAGAAAATACAGGAGTCTCAACGGTTATGATTATGTAGAAGGGATGACCTTTTGGACTAGAAATGAAAGTCGGCAAGTCATAAATTACCCTAAAATTCATTACGACAATGGCATAAAGAAACATCAAAATACTAACAATCGGTATAAATCTGTGGTAAGGATGTTCAAAAATATACGAAATTATATTAAAGAAAATTACTACATTTCGAACGATTTAGCGCCATCATATTTCCTGGAGTGTTTACTCTATTAATGTGCCGAATAATAAATACAGTGGCAGCTACCAAGATGTATTTTGCTATATTGTAAATTGGTTGAATAACGCTAAGTTGGAAGATTTTGTATGCCAAAATGGACAACTAAAACTTTTTGGTAATACACCAGAGCAGTGGTCGGTATACAATGCTAAAACACTTATACAAAAATTGGTAGAACTTTGGAATAATTGGTGAAGGTATGCACCCATACACTACTGACTCAAGCGAAAGAAGATTCGTTCCACTTTATATCGCAGGTGTAAGTGTATTAGCAGCATGGATTCTTAATAGAGTTCTTGGAGCTATGCAATTCACCCTACCTTGGTGGATTGATGCTCCATCGGTAATAGGGTTCTATGGTTTGTTGTACGCCACTTTTAATAAGTATCTCTGGAGGTGGTGGATATTACGAACAATCGGGGTTGTGAAAGTTCCTGATTTGAATGGAACTTGGAAGGGGTATGTGGCTTCATCCTTTGACGAGCACGCTACAAAGTACGATGCAACTTTTAGGTTATTCCAAAATTGGACTCTAATCAGTATCATTTTAGAAACCAATTATTCCAAATCTAGTAGTTTAATTGCAGCAATACTTACGGAAAACCCCGGTGGTGCAATGCTTAGCTATGAATATTTAAACGAGCCGGTGCCTAATGCAAAACATACAATGCATACTCACCGGGGAACCGCTAGGCTTACTATGCAATCCAATGGAAAAACGCTTGAAGGAGAGTACTACACCGGCAGAGATAGGCAAAATTTTGGTATTCTGATGTTTGAAGGGACATGAATATCGGCACTTCATCTAACAGCCTGTTTGCGGTGTGCTTCGCTCATCCGCCAGCCCATTAAGTAACATTTTGCTTGATGGCATATTGGTATTTGAATCCGTGTGGCAGGAAACATGCAAAACTCTTGTAGGAGTTGTGTTATGGAAGTAAAACTTTCTAAAGGCGACAGGGTCATATTAAAGGCTTTTGGAAATAGAATAGGCATAATTGATGGTGAACCTAGAAAAGCAAGAAGTAAGTTGCTTTATCCTGTCTCTATTGATCCCAGCCAGCAAAGCTCTTTTTATCCAGAAGATTCTCTCGAGAAATTTATCCCACCAAAATCAGTAGAACAACTGCTGAAAGATAAGGAATTTTGTGATGTTGAGGACTTTGCTCAGGGATTGATTTACAAGAAGCTGGAAAAGCCCTTGTCTGATAACCTCTATACTTTCTATGCCTCTCGAACGGAATTTCTAGTTCACCAGTTTAAACCTGTCCTCAAATTTCTTAATTCCTCTAAGCAGAGACTTCTATTAGCTGATGAAGTCGGATTAGGGAAGACAATAGAAGCTGGGATTATTATTACAGAAACATCTGCACGATTGGGTGAATTGTCTAGAGTTCTGATTGTATGCCCTTCTATGCTGACCCCGAAATGGGAAAAGGAGATGCAGAAAAGGTTTGGCCTACATTTTGATATCTTGAGAAGAAACGACTTTATAAAGTTTCTAGACCGATATGCCGACTACGGGGAAGCAGAGAAACTAAAAGGGATTGTCTCCTTGCAGACCCTTAGATCAGGCAAAACGATAGAAAGCCTAAGAGATATAGCACCACGCTTTGACATCGTTATCGTCGATGAAGCCCATTATATGAGAAATCCTGAAACTTATAGCAGCGAACTTGGAGAGGTCTTATCGGAACTATCTGACGCACTGCTTTTTCTTTCAGCCACACCTCTACAATTAGGAACCCCAGACCTTTTTAATCTTCTTGGTTTATTGATTCCAGAAGAATTTTCCGATTTTACGAAAACAGCCAGAATGCCCCGTTCTGTGAACGGGGATGAATGGCGATTTTGAATTAGACTGTGAAAGTTGCCGGCTTTCCGTGAGGCCGTAATGCCCCGCCCTGTGGGCGGGGATAGGTCTCACGGGGCAACTTTCTTTACTTTGTTTTACAACCTTATTGAGCCTAATGAATATATTAATGACGCCTTGAAGAGATTATACGATCCAGTAGCAGCTCTGACGTTACTCAAAAAGGTTGAGGAGACATCTCAGAAGGAGAGGTTTCTTAAAAATTCTTTTTATCATGAAGCAATCGAACTGATTAGTGGCAATACTAAGCTAACTCGAGAGCAAGCAATTCGACTACAGAAGCTATTGATAGAATTGAATTGCCTGTCTTATGTTTTTACCAGAACAAAAAAGAGGGGTGTTGAAATTGAATTTCCTATTAGGGAAGCAAGGGTAATTCGTGTTGAATTTACGCCAGCCGAGACGAATTTTTACAATGCTGTCACTGATTTTATAGCCGAGCGTTTCACCGCAAGATATAGCTCTTCACAAGGAATTTCATTTGCAGTCATAATGCCTCAAAGACAGGTCGCAAGCTGTATTCAGGCTATGAAAGAAAGTATTGCTGATGTAATCAAGAAGAGGCTTGTTAAGGCTCCCTCGGACGATAATGGGGATGTAATTGATTCTTTAGAGGGTATTGATTCGCATTGGAAATTAGAAGATGGGGAAGTTTCAGCTCTTCAAAAGCTCAAGGGCTGTGCCAGCAAAGTAGGTGAGACCGACACAAAATTTGACAAATTTTTGGAGGCCTTGCGCAAACTCGAAAAGGAAGACCGCGAGTCAAAGATAATGGTGTTTGCATTCTTCAAAAAGACCTTAGAGTACTTGAGAAAGCGTCTAGAAGCTACGGAATACCGAGGTAAGGTAGGTTTGATCCACGGCGATATTCCTACAAAAGACAGACAAAGAATTATTGGGAAATTTCGACAAACAAGCGAAATAAAAATCTTACTATCTTCTGAGGTAGGTGGCGAGGGTTTAGATTTTGAGTTTTGTAACGTAATCTTCAATTATGATTTGCCTTGGAACCCTATGAGGGTAGAACAGCGAATTGGTAGGCTTGATCGGTATGGGCAGCGCCATGAGAAAATCCTTGTTTATAATTTTTCCATGATTGGAACAATAGATGATGAAATTCTGAATCGTTTGTACCGCAGAATAAATGTGTTTGAAAAGTACATTGGAGACTTGGACGCTATTTTGGGAGACCAGATAACGGAGTTAACAAAAGATATATTCAACACAAAGCTTACCCGTGAGCAGAAAATTCAAAAGATTGAAAAGGTTGCTGAGAACATAGAAAGAAGACAAAAAGAGTTAGAAGAGTTTGAGATAGAATGCCAGAAATTTATCGGTCAAGATGAGTATTTCAATCAAGAAGTCACAAGGATTTTAGAAACAAAGCGATTCATAACTTCTGATGAAGTCCTGTTTTTCCTTAAATCCTTCCTCAAGAGACACTACCCAAAGACCACAGCACTTCCTCCAAAGAGTGGAAGGGCCAATGTCTTTGTTCTGAAGCCCGACGAGGATTTTCGTAGATTTATTAGAATGCACTCTCCTTCAACTGAGAACATAAAAGCACTAGAGAAGAAATTATCCTTTGATAGTGGTTTCTTGGTGACCTTCAGTGATCAAGAAGCTTGTAAGGACGAGACGTTAGAATTCATTACCATCCATAATCCAATAATGAAGGCGATAAAACGATACTACGATGATAACAAACAAAGCGTCTACGCTACAGCGCAATTCCGCCTAAGTGGTCACAGCAAGTATCAAGGGAAATATCTCTTTTTCATATATTTGCTAGAAAAAGCTGCCTTGAAGAAAGACCTTATCTTGATCCCTATTCTTATTAATTTGGATAATGGTAGGGTCCACATAATGGATCAGCTTAGTGATTGGTTCTTAGGTGAGATTGTAAACGGAGAGCCTGCCGATGAATATCTTGCGACTTACAATGAGGAGCAATTTGAATTAACCTTCAGAGAAGCAGCAGAGTACTTAGAAATTATTCGGGAAGAAGAAGAAGAAAAACTAAGACGAAGTAATGATACTTTGGTTAATAACCAGATTGAGAGTGTTAAACAGGCAGGGACAATTAAAATAAGGAAGGCGAAAGAAATCATTTCAAAATTTCTAAACCAGGGCAAATCTGAGGAAGACCCTATAGTAAGACTTCACAAAGGAAGGATTCGGAAGTTTGAAATTTCCATGCAAGAGAAGATGGAGAGCTTGGAGCAGAAAAGGGCTGTTTCAGTCGGATTTAATTTGATCAATGGAGGAGTAGTGGAGATTAGAGGAACATAAATTGGAAAAAAGCAAACTTGAAAAAGCCCTCAAGGTGTACTTCAGGGAAATCCACGCAATTTATATGGGTGGTAGTTTCCGTGAGGAAAGTTTTTACCCTTCGTTAAAGGGGCTTATGGAAGAGTATTCTCAGCTTTTCTCCACGGATGGCGGGGCAGGGGTACTTGTTCAACCTAAAAAGACGGAGGCAGGGATTCCTGATTTTCTCATCCGAAAAGACGGAGATATCATAGGCTACATCGAAGCCAAGACGCCAGATACCAATCTTCTGGATGTTGAGGATAGTGAACAACTCAAAAGGTATCGGGCCTCCCTTCCTAACCTCATTTTAACCAACTTTTTAGAGTTTAGATTGTATAGAGAAGGCGACCTCATAGATCAAGCGGAGGTGGGGCGTCAGTTTACCTTAAAGGATTTAAAACATCCTCCTGTTCCTGAAAAGCTGGACATCTTCTCTGAACTCCTGGAAAAATTCTTCTCCTTTTCCACTCCTGAAACAAAGACCTCCTCTGATCTCTCCATTGAACTTGCCAAGAGAACCCGCTTCCTTGAACACATTTTAGAGGAAGAGCTTTCAAGAAAAAACGAGGAAGTAACCAGATTTTACCATGCCTTTCAGGAAGAGCTTATAGACACTCTGACCGAAGAGCGGTTTGCCGACCTCTATGCTCAAACTATCACCTACGGACTTTTTGCTGCCAGGATGAGGGTTCCCGCCGCAGATGGATTCAGGAAGGAACTCACCTGGCAGTCCATCCCTAAGAGTTTATCCCTGCTTAGAGAAATCTTCTATTCCTTCACCGGACCCCATTTTCCTGAATCATTACTATGGGTGGTTGACGACATAAGCCAAGTACTGGAAAAGGCGGATATCTCCTCAATTCTTAAGGAATTTAGGGCTACGAAGTGGGACGAAGACCCGGTAATACATTTTTACGAAACCTTCCTTACCACCTATAATCCCAAGGAAAGACAAAGGCTGGGGGTTTACTACACACCCCTCCCTGTGGTGTCCTACATCGTAGGGTCAATCCACAGGCTTCTAAAGGAGCGATTTGGAAAACCCGAGGGTTTTGCCACCAGGGATGTAACCCTTCTTGATCCGGCAGCCGGCACTTTGACCTTTGTGGTTCAGGCTATCAAACAGGTACAAAAGGAGTTAGAGGAAAGGACAAAAGCAGGGCTTATAAAATCCTATATACAGGAACACATTTTACACCATTTTCATGCCTTTGAGATCCTGGTGGCTCCCTATACAATAGGGCATTTCAAGGTGTCAATGGTTTTAGAAGAGATGGGCTATAAGTTCAAGGATAATGAACGATTCCAATTTTACCTGACCAATACCCTGGAGATGAAAGAGCCGAAACAGCTCAGCTTCCTCATTGACCTGGCCAAAGAGGGCCAGGAGGCAAAGAGGATAAAGGAAAAGGTGCCAATCCTGGTTGTCCTGGGCAATCCACCTTATTCGGTGAGTTCGGAAAACAAGTCGGATTTTATCGAAGGTTTGATGAACGATTACAAAGAGGATGTTCGGGCGGAGCGAAACATCCAGCCTCTCTCTGATGACTATATAAAATTCATAAGATTTGCCCACTGGAAAATAGACCAGGCGGGTAAAGGCATTCTGGGCTTCATTACCAATAATTCCTACCTTTCAGGTGTAATCCATCGGGGCATGAGGAGGAGGCTTCTTGAGACCTTTGATGAGATCTATATTTTAAACCTGCACGGCTCATCCAGGATTGGCGAAAAGACACCTGAAGGCAGTAAAGATGAGAATGTCTTTGACATCCAGCAAGGGGTGACTATTGCCCTTTATATAAAACTCACAGAACCGCTTAAAGAGAAGCGGATTTACTACACCGATCTCTGGGGGCTGAGAAATGAGAAATATGAGTACCTTCTGAAAAATGATATTGGAACTACCAGATGGCAGGAGCTTAAACCGATTGCCCCTTACTATTTCTTTGTCCCCAAGGATTTTACTCTGCAGGAAGAGTATGGGCAATTCTGGAAAGTGACGGAGATTTTCAGGGAGTGGTCGAGTGGGATTTCTACTCGGAGAGACCATTTTATGGTGGGGTTTGAAAAAGAAGATTTAATGAACAGATTAAGAATCTTAACTGGGAATCTCCCTGATGAATTAATCAGTCAAGCATTAAACCTGAATGATACACCTTACTGGAAAATCTCTTCTATCAGGGAAAAGATTAAACAAGTAAAATATCAAGATAAGGTAAGTCGCTATTCATTTAGGGCATTCGATAAAAGGTTTATCTTCTACCTTCCTGATATAATTGAAAGGGGTGACGCAAGATATAGCTTAATGAAGCATCTTTTTGCAAAGGATAATATAGCTCTCACTACCACTCGTAAAATTTCTCAAACTCAAAGTGTATCAGTGTTTATTTGTAGCTCAATAGGCGATGTTCATTTTATTTCAGATCGAACCTATTTCTTCCCCCTTTACCTCTACCCGGATCAAACTGAAGGGCTGTTATTTGCCAAGGATGAAGTGGAACGCACCTCCAACCTCACCGATAAGTTCTTGCAAGCCATAAGAGAGTCTCTTGGCTCAGAGCCAACCCCTGAGGAGATTTTCTATTATATCTATGCTGTACTTTACTCTCCCACTTATCGCAAACGCTACGAGGAATTTCTGAAGATAGACTTTCCCCGGATTCCTATGCCTGCTGATTATGAATCTTTCAAGGCTTTAAGTAACCTCGGCAGAGAACTCATTGACCTCCATTTGCTGAAACATCATGCTCTTGATGAAACATGGATTGGTTTTCCACAAAGCGATTCCAATAAAGTAGAAAAGGTTTACTATGATGAAAACACCCGGAGAGTCTACCTCAATAAAGAACAGTACTTTGAGGGCATTTCGAAAGCGGTATGGGAATACCGTATCGGCGCCTATCAGGCGATGGAGAAATACCTGAAGGATAGAAAAGGACGAAAATTATCCCTGGATGAGATCAACCATTATATGAAGGTAGCCAGGGCAATCAGACTTACGATTGAGCTGCAAGAAAAGATCGATGATATTTATAGAAAAGATTTTACCATGACCCTGTAGGAGGGGCAGGACTTGCCCCTGCCCTCAAGAAAGGGCAACCACAAGGGTTGCCCCTACAATTTTAAGGAAGGAAAATTATCCGGCAAAGACCTTCTGGAGAGTAGCCGAAAAAACATAAAAGGAAATCTATGAATCAGGAAACAAAGCCTAAATTTAAGATAAGCATCCTGCTTTTTGTTGCAACTCTGGCTACAACAATGATTGCCGGTGCAATTCAGCAGGGGGTAAATCCCATAGAGACCCCTTTTAAAATCGTGAAGGGTATGCCCTTTGCTTTGACATTGATATTTATTCTACTGTCCCATGAATTGGGTCATTATATTATGTCCAAAAAACACAACATCAATGTTACCCTCCCCTACTTTATTCCAGCCCCATCGTTTATCGGAACCTTCGGGGCATTTATAAAGATGAAATCACCCTTACTGGACAGAAAAACCCTATTGGATGTAGGCGCCAGTGGCCCACTGGTTGGAACTATTATTTCCATCCCCTTTCTTATCATAGGCTTGAAGCTGTCTGAAGTAAAAATAGCAATTGAGCCTGGTGGCGCAGCCCTGGGTTCTTCGATCCTTTTCTCCCTTCTTGCCAAACTCACGCTTGGTTCTCTCCCGGAAAGTTACGATATTATTCTACATCCCATAGGGTTTGCCGGATGGATAGGGTTATTGGTTACTTCACTGAACCTTCTACCTGTAGGACAGCTTGATGGAGGGCATGTGGCATACGCAGTCCTGGGAGAAAAACACGAAAGGCTTTCTACAATCACCGTTTTCTTCCTCTTTGCCCTGGGATTCTTTGGCTGGAAGGGATGGTTTATCTGGGGGGCTTTGCTCCTGGTAATGGGGATAAAACACCCTCGTCCACTTGATCAATGGACACCGCTGGATAGTAAGAGGAAGATCATAGGATGGATAACCCTGATTACATTCATTTTAACCTTTACTCCAACGCCGTTTGCATATATTTAGAGAGCTTTGAAGAAGTATCCCTGAGAGCGAATTGCATAGATTTTTTGGTGAACCCATCTTGGCGAGCGTAATGTAGAAAATTCACATGTTTGAGCCCGAAGGGCGAGTTTGTGAATTTTCAATGAAGCGAGCTTAGATGGGTCAAAAAATGTATGCTGAAGCGAAAAGGGGTACTTTTTCAAAGCTCTCTGACTACTGACAACGGACGACTTGTTTAAAGAAATGAAACTATCAAAAGGATACGCTAAGATACTAACCATCTCCATCATTGCCTTCTGGTTGGTAATGATGGGGTTGCTGGTCAAAAGGACCTACTTTCACATCCCGGAATTCTCCCAGACCCCGGTTCTGGCAGATACTGATAAAGCCGACCTGATCTCAGGTGAGGAATGGATGGGTATCTATATGGGCAAGGATAAGATCGGATACAGTGTCACAAATATCCAGAAAGGGAATGACATCTATCTGGTCTCAGAGAGGACTTTAATGAGACTAAATGTGATGGGTAGCCCTCAGGAGATAACGATCCTTACAAACGCTATCCTTGACAGGGATTTTTCTATAAAATCATTTCGTTTCAATCTTCAATCCGGCGTGGTTAAATTCCAGGCACAGGCAAAGGTATCTAAAGGCGAAATGGAGCTGAATATCACTTCAGGAGGACGTAAGACTAAAGAAACAATTCCCTTAAAAACAACTCCTTATTTGCCAGGCAGTTTAAGGCTCTTGTTATCACAGCAGGGATTGAGCGTTGGAAAGGAGTTTAGATTCCCAATATTCGACCCTTCGACCATGAGTAATGAAGATATAGTTGTCAGGATTGAGGGGAAAGAAAAGCTCAAAATAGGCAATGAAAGGCTTTCTGCCTATCGCCTGAAAGAGACCTTCAAAGGTGTAGTGATTAAATCCTGGATCAGTGAAGAAGGTAAGACATTGAAAGAGGAAAGCCCTATGGGAATGGTAATGATAAGGGAGACAGGGGAAGAGGCATTAACAAAGAACTGGGGTAAAGGTTCCCGTATTGACATCATCTCATCTACTGCCGTCCCGGCAAATATCCACATCGAAAAACCCCAATCTGTCAAGTACTTGAAGATAAAACTTAAAGCTATTCCTCTGAGTGATTTCAATCTGACTAAGGGCAGACAGGTGTTGATAGGGGATATCATGGAGATAACCCGGGAAGAAATCAATATGGGCAATTCATATATCTTGCCTCTTAAAGAAAAGGGATTTGAGGGTTACATGAAACCATCTCCCTTAGTTCAGAGCAACGATGCAAAGATAATAGAAGAAGCAAAGAGAATCATTGGAGATGAGAGGGATGCCTTAAAGGCAGCAAAAAGAATAATGGAGTGGGTCTATCAAAGCATAGATAAGAAACCTACCATAAGTATACCGAGCGCTCTTGAGGTACTGGAATCAAAGGTTGGAGATTGCAACGAACATACAACCCTTTTCACAGCATTGACCAGAGCAGTGGGGATACCAACCAGGATCATTACAGGCATTGTCTTATCCGATAATAATTTTTACTATCACGCATGGGCAGAAGTGTACGTAGGGAAGTGGGTATCCATCGATCCGACTATGAACCAACTCCCTGCAGATGCCACCCATATAGGATTTGTAGAGGGCGGGCTGGACAAACAGGTTGAGATGATAAAGGTGATCGGACATCTAAAGGCAGAAATCCTGGGGTACAAATGATTCAACTCATCGATCTTACAAAAAAATACAGCAAGGTAAAAGCAATAGACGGTATCAATCTGGAGATAAAACAGGGAGAAATATTCGGGTTTCTTGGGCCTAATGGTGCTGGGAAAACCACTACGATTAAGATAATGGTAGGGCTGCTTAAACCAACCTCCGGGAGAGTTATAATAGACGGGAACGACATTGCCAAAAACCCACTGGAAGCAAAGAAAGTGGTTGGTTTTATTCCAGATCGTCCGTTTCTCTATGAAAAACTGACAGGTAAAGAATTCCTTCGCTTTATGGCAGGTCTATACAGTATTGATACAAATAGCTATGAAAGTAAAATCTCTGAACTTCTGGAACTCTTTGAACTTACTGAGTGGGGTGACGAACTGATAGAGGGGTATTCTCATGGGATGCAGCAGCGATTGGTAATGTCATCAGCCCTGATCCATAACCCTAAGGTAATAATAGTTGATGAACCCATGGTTGGGTTGGACCCTAAAGGTGCCAGACTGGTTAAAGAGATATTCAAGGCGATATCTTTGAAAGGGACCACTATCTTTATGTCAACCCACACCCTGGAGATTGCCGAAGAGATGTGTGACAGGATAGCAATCATTCAAGAGGGCAAGGTGATCGCATTGGGGACAATGGATGAACTGCGAAAGAAAGTGGACAGCACTGGAGATCAAGGGTTGGAATCGGTTTTTCTGGTGCTTACAGGTGGTGAAGAGATGAGAGAGATCATCGATGTTCTTAAAAGGTAGAAAACTTGAAGAAGCATCCCTTTTCGCTTCAGCATACATTTTTTGACCCATCTAAGCTCACTCCATTGAAAATTAACAAACTCCCCGCCTCTGGCGGGTCAAACATGTTAATTTTCTATATTACGCTCGCTAAGGTGGGTTCCCCAAAAAATTTATGAATTCGCTCTCAGGGATGCTTCTTCAAAATAAACCATGTCTTAAATAGCTAGGAAAAATGGAAAAGGTAGCTCTACTATTAACCCCAAGGATAATCTCTTTGAAAAACCGGGTACGCAGCCGGGACAGATGGGAAACGGCAAAGGCAATTATGCTTCTGCTGCTGGCTGTCTGTTTCTGGATCGGGATATTCATAGGGGTTTACAGGGTCTTAACATACTTTCAGGGCATTGAGGTCATAGGGGACCTGCTGGCAAGAAGGCTGCTTTCCATGGTCTTCCTTACCTTCTTTTCCATCTTACTCTTCAGTAATGTAATAACCTCCCTATCCACCTTCTATCTTTCAGATGACCTCAATCTGATCCATTCAGCCCCTGTCCCCCTTGGCAAGATATACCTGGCAAGATTTATTGAGATGATTGTCGATAGTTCATGGATGGTGCTCCTCTTTGGACTCCCGGTGTTTATCGCCTATGGATTTGTATACAGCGCATCCTTTATATACTACTTGTGGTTAACGGTTGTAATAATCCCATTCCTTATCATCCCGGCAGGATTGGGGATAATCCTGACAATGGTTTTGGTAAACATATTCCCGGCGAAGAGGACAAAGGATATATTTCTGCTGCTCTCTATTGTAGCTGTAATAATACTCTACCTCCTTTTCCGGTTCCTCAGGCCAGAGAAGCTCGTTGATCCGGAAGCATTTTCCGCTGTAGCAGCCTACCTTACCGCATTAAAGACGCCTTCGTCTCCCTTTCTCCCAAACCACTGGGCAACTGAGGCGATTCTTCCCCTTCTTCAAAACTATCAGGGCAGTCCTGTCTTCTTTTTCCTCCTCCTTTTAAGTACCGGATTGGCATTGATTGTAATCGGAAATCACCTTTCTTCCTATCTATACTATGACGGATGGTCAAAATCGCAAGAGGCTAAAAAATCCACCATATCAAAGACCAAGGTAATCGATAGACTTATCACCTTTTTTACCAGATATTTCTCTCCCCAAACCAGGGCTTTAATGACAAAGGATATAAAGACCTTCTTCAGAGATACCACACAATGGTCACAGTTGTTCTTATTGGCTGCCTTGGTTGTGGTGTATCTATACAACTTCAGTGTTCTCCCCCTGGACAGGTCCCCTATTCCTACCTTTTATTTGCAAAACCTGATCTCTTTCTTAAACATGGGGCTGGCTGGATTTGTCCTTTCTGCCGTAGCAGCGAGGTTTGCATTTCCGGCTGTGAGCCTGGAGGGACCATCTTTTTGGATAATCGGCACTTCACCTATAACCATAAGGGGTTTTCTGTGGAGCAAGTTCTTCACCAACCTCCTGCCCTTGCTGGTACTGGCAGAGATCCTTATAATCCTGTCAAATTATCTTTTAAAGGTTAGCAGCTTTATGATGTTTCTGTCATCGCTTACCGTATTTTTTATGACCTTTGGTATAATCGGCCTGGCCATTGGAATTGGGGCCTCTTATCCAAGATTTAAGGTAGAAAATGTAGCCAAAATGGCAACCAGTTTTGGAGGAGCGGTCTACATGATATTCAGTATGATCTTTATCGGTCTGATAGTTATATTGGAGGCATGGCCAGTTTACACAATATTTATGTCCCAGATAACCCGTCACCCGCTTCATCTTTCGCAATGGATAACAATATGGCTATCATTCTTCTCAGTGGGGGTTATAAACACCCTTGCCGTTTTCCTGCCAATGAAGGTTGGGGTAATGAAGTTATCTGAGATGGAAAAGTAGTTGATATAAATATTGGGGGTGGGCAAAAAAACCTTATTTATTGACAGGGTGAAAGTTTTCCTGTAGATTATTTATATAGTAATCTGCTTTGACATCTGCTTCAGGGAAGTTTTCACCATTATTAACCTTGTTCTGGGGATTTGGGGTCTGTCCCGAATCCTTGGGGTAATGTGTTTCTATGGATGCAGTGGATTTGAGGGGGATAAAGGTCGGGATATTTGACCTGTCCATTGAAGCAAAGGAGACTCTCATCCTGCCTGCCTATAAGGGCTCAACCCTGCGTGGTGGCTTCGGCAATGCCTTTAAGAAGATTGTGTGTGTTCAAAAAGAGAGGGATTGCTCCTCATGTATCCTCAAAGGCCAGTGCGTATATTCGTATGTGTTTGAAACCCCTCCCAAGCCTGACACCAAGGTGATGCGGAAGTACGAATCCGTCCCCCATCCCTTTATCATCGAGCCACCATCAGAAAAGAAGAGAGGCTATAAGACGGGAGATGGGCTCACCTTCGGGCTCACACTCGTGGGAAAGGCCATTGACTTTCTTCCCTATTTTATCTACACCTTCGAAGAACTGGGGGGGATCGGGATTGGGAAGGGCAGAGGGCGGTTTGAGCTAAAGGCGGTACATGCCAGGAATGGGAAAACCTCTCCTGTCTCAGGGTGCAAAAACCTCAAAAATCTGATCTATTCTTCGGCCACAAAAAAGCTTACCCCTCCTGATCCAGTGGTGATCGATATGGACATTCCTAGCTCTGATGGCCTTTCAGATAAAACACTTACCCTTAGATTTCTCACCCCCACAAGGATCTCGTACAATGGGCATATAACCTCTGAGCTTGAATTCCATATCCTTATCCGGAACCTGCTGCGCAGGATATCTCTCCTTTCATATTTCCACTGCGGGGTTGATACCTCTGCGTGGGATTTTAAGGGGATGATCGAAAGGGCAAAGGGGATAAAGACAAAAGAAACTCAGCTCAGGTGGTATGACTGGAAGCGGTATTCTTCGCGGCAGGAAACGAAAATAGGTATGGGCGGGTTTATAGGTGAGATCACCTTTGATGGCGATGTGGCGCCTTTCTTTCCCCTGATCAGGGCGGGAGAGGTTCTACATGTGGGCAAGAGCACGAGCTTTGGGTTGGGGAGGTATGAGATACGGCTTCAATCCGGATACCCGTTGCGGTCTGACAGGATTGGCGACAAGGACAGCGTGGTGATTCTTCGCGAGTTGCGGGGCTATGAAGAATGATTTGGGTGATCGATTCCTCCGTCGCTGTACGCTGGTTCGCCAGGCTTCCTTCTATGTGGAAAAAGGGTTGACCGGATACGATGCCTGCTACGCGGCCCTCGCAAAAGAGATCGGCGGCCTGTGGCTGACCTTCGACAGAAAGGCCCACCGATGCATCGAAAATTGCGGGGTCTCACTAAACCTTATGGAAGGCTTGCCAGAAAAATGGTGAGGAACGGCAACACGGCCACCTTCCTCCGTCTGATCAAGGCAGGCGAGGTTATGGATGCGGACAAAGGGACGGGGTTTGGGCTGGGAAAATTCAACTTAGGGGAAAAGAGCCTTGTCTTTTAAAACAAACTATTAGTCGGATGAATAAATGAGCAAAGAAATTCTTGTAGAATTACATGACCTTTTAAAGCTAGCAACATCTGGACATGCATGTCCTCATAAGCATAAAGAACATCTATCTGATGCTATAAACAAACCAGATTTATGGACAGCGTTGTGCCATCATTGCGTGACCAAAACAGGCGGGAAACATCACGCTGATTGTAATGTTTACCCAATTCCCAAAGAGCTATTCTATCTGCATTACGCTGATATTCTCGCTTCAATAATTTCAAGAAGGCTAGAGGGAAAGATTAAATCAAAATCTGTTTATAAAATTTGGAATCCAAACATAATCCCCTACGAGAACAAAGAATGGAAAGATAAGTCGCTTTTAGAAAAGATAAATTCAACGGCAGATTTTTCTTCTTATTTTAAAGAAAACGAACAAATATTTAGAGACAGGCCCGAAGACATGGGGCGATGTCCATTTGCTTCTCTTTATACTCATTCTGAATTGGTTAAGAATTGGTATGATTTTTTGCTAAAAAATGAAGCCTATTTCGAAACTCCTAAAGAGATCAGCAGCATCGAAAAAACAAATGAGTTGATTGATCTAATTGAAAAACAAAAAGAAGTTTACCTTTGTTATTCAATAATAAAGAGTGACACCATCTTCGTTCGCATCAAAGATACTTACCTGTTTAAAATTGCAAAATCAGTATTAAAAGACTGTATCGATATTGTTGGTGGGGTTGTTCTGTATGAATTATTTAATGGCATAATATTTGTTCTTCCAGCGAATTTGGAAGAAGGTGATTTCTTAGAGAAGATGCGAAAGAAACTCACGTCGAACTTCTATCTGGAGGTAACCTTTAAAAAGACTAGCCTGCCTTATAATGATGACGATTCACGATCGAGATTCCTTAAGGATCTCTCACAGCTCTTTTTAGAGCCGGAAAAAAGGCTTTATCCTCTTTTAGACGACGAAATCAAACCAGATCCCATGAACACGGCAAGTAGGAAAGCGATAATTTGTGATCTCTGTCAAAAGGCAAAAGCTACTAGAGAGTCAAAGAAAGACACAACCGAGTATCTGTGTGAAACTTGTGATACTTATCGTAGAGAAGGGGGGAGTTTTTCTGGTATTTCTGAATGGGAAAAATATGAAACGTTAGGACGACAAAAAGTTGCGTGGATTGAAGTCAGCCTTGATATAGAAGTTCTTTTAGGCTGCCTCGCAAGAGGTCTTTATATGCAGTTAGAAGAAACACAGTTTAAAGAGCCTAAAGATTTTGGATTCTCCATCATTTTCGAATTTTTAGAGGATTATCAACTTTTTCTTAAAGGTTTTAAGGAATCGATCAGTAAAATCTTTATAAAAGGGAGAGAAAAAAAAATAGAAAAGATCAATGTATTAGAAAACTTGTTCATTTTAAAGATAGATGACATTGATTCTCTAATGGGTATATTAGAGGTGTACAACAATCTTTACAAATCTTATTTCCCCTCATTTATAAAAATTAGACAATCGCCTATTTTTTTGAGTATCTCATGCGCAAATATAAAATACCCGTTTTTTGAGCACTGGAAATTTTTTGAAGACTACAAAAAGAATGATCTTCAAGGTATCAGAAAAAGACACACTGCACTTATTGCTATTATAGGTAAAGGGATTATAGAAACAGAGATATGGAATATGGAAAGTGTTCTTAGGTTATATAAGAATCTCTCGGGAATTAGGTTCTCCAGACCCTTACATAAGCTTGCAGAACTCGCTAAATTTTCAGAAGAATTTGCAGATAGAATGCTCCATACCAAAGGCAAGGATGATGGCTTCCGTGCAGTGTATGAACAGATAACAAAGCTTCCTCATGGGCTGAATTATAAGAGTCTCTTAACCCTGGAAAAGATCTTAGGGGAAGGGAAATGAGAATTATCGAGTACAGATTGAGTGCAGAACGAATATGCCTGGGTGAGCGCGTTAAGGGTGGCGTCTATAAACCGTCAACAAATATAATCGGGTACACGAGGTTAAAAGGAGCCATATACGATGCATTAGGAATTTCTGCACATGCCGTGGGTGTCATAGATTCCATTGATAACATATCATATATCACGATGGGGCCTAAATGTAGAAACACTGAAGTGGTGAGGCTGCCAATAAAGATCATGTATCTTGAAGGCGTAAAAGGGTATGCATATATTCTTGATGAAGATAATCTATATGGTGATCTTCCGGAAGAGATGTCTTTGCATATTGGTGGATTAAGAATGAAAGGCTTTGGGCAATGCATTTTGAATAATAAACAACAGTCTCAGTTGTCTATAGAAGATGTTCAAGAAGGCATATTAAGTACCCGTATTCCCAAAGAAGTAGCAGGTGTATTCAATATAAACGTGTTGAAGGAGAAATTGGGGTATCTTTTTTTACGGGATAATGAGGAGACAGGGAGATATGTACTGGCATATTTTGAGGGCTCGAAAGTTAAAGCCCCGAGATTTTTGTTAGAGGGAGGGACACATATGGCGGATTATAAAGGACTGGAAGAGATAGTGAGGCAAGCTGAATCAGATAATGATTTGCGGTCTTACTTAAAGGAGGGGTCTGTTCTGTCAAGTGGCGTGATAAATGATATTGGCACATTGATGGAAGAGGGTGGGAAGGGGCTTGTGGTGCTTCAACTTAAAGAACTAAGCTCAAAGAATGAAAGAAATGCGCCTGCGGTCCATAAACTCTATGAGTACGTAGAAAAAGTAGATGGACTTAATATTCCCAGATGCGTAAAAGGGTTCTTTTTAAAAAAATTAAAATCCATTGCTACTATTCAAATTAAAAATGAAAGGGGGGAATGAAGATGAAACAAAAATGGGAAGAGATAAAAATTGAGCTAACCACAATAGAGCCTTTACATATCGGAGGAACATCACACATATTGTCTGATGTACACAATCCTATAGTTCTTTTAAATGGGGACATACCAGCTATCCCCTCCACCAGTTTGAAGGGTGCATGGAGGGCTCAAATTGAGAGGTATTTGATTGAATATCTTGTGGACAATAATTTGTTAGAAAAAGGAGAAGCGAAGGGCCTGAAGCCTTGCATTCCATCTCAAAGCTTAACAGAAGACGAACAGATTCTGTTTGATAAATATAGGATAAATAAATCGGTTAGCAGAGAAGGAAAAACCAAGTTTTTTTCTAACCCGTGTAATTATGATGTGAAAAGCGATTATATTTGTCCTGCTTGTTATTTGTTAGGTGCGCAGACATTACACGGGTTTGTACGGGTTCCTTTTTTGTTACCTTCTAAAGGACAGCAAGAGATTGATACACTTCTCTATTCCATCCGAGAAGACCGTGCAAAAGGAGGGGCAGCCAAAGGAAGTAATAGGGGATGGTATGTTGTAAATCCTGGAATTAAATTTGAAGGAAAGTTAGAAATTCTTACTAAAGATGAGTTGAATGGATGGGAGTTTGGGAAGAAAAGGGTAAAACTCAAGTATAATAGACTAGACAGATGGCTTGATGATCCATCATGGATTGTAGCAAGAATCAAGAAAGATCTCATCAAAGAGCGGCTTGAGGCAATACAGCTTTTGGGCGGATATAAATCTAAGGGCTGTGGCAGGGTAGAAATCACGGTTTCGTTTAGCTCGTAGAACCATAGGTATCTAAACATGGACGTCAGTGGGCACTCTGTTCTCAACGAGATAAAAAAGAGAAGAAAAAGTATCATTGAGATCATCCTTGTCGCGATTATTTTGGGTATTTTATTAAACGTGACAGGAGGGATTCTATTTGATTTTATAAAAGACAGAAAGGACATTCAATTATCAGAATTGCTACTGTTGATATCCGCAATACTTATAATACTCACTCTCATCCTAAACAGAAGGATTTCGGAAACCTTGGAATTTAGACTTCTATTACCACTGAAAGAGGGTGATGATGATAAGTACTTCGAAAAGATCAAAGGATATGCCCCTTCCGAAGTTGCAGACAGAATATATTCCAAAATCATTAACAGTGAGGATCATATCAAGGCAGGATTAAACAAAGAAGTCGCCGAATGCTTGCGGGAAAACATACCGCAAAACATGAATATCGTTTTGAAACTTGTGCAAGCATTGATTGTAGATGTTATTAGAAAATATGGAGAACATTCGTTAACCACTGCTTCTTTGTACCATGGGGAATACAGGCACCTTTCATGGAAGTTTAAAACAAAAAAAATTGAGAAAGAGAACCTTCAAAAGAGGCTGAGTGAAAATGAATTTATCAGAGGTAAAATTATAGTACCTACAGAGGTATCCTTAAGTTATGAAACGAACATTGGCAAAACAAAGGGTGAATTTCTTGAACTATCATCCAGATATTCCTCTTTAAAAATAGAGATTCTTCCAGGCTGGGCTTTATTAAGGGAAGGCAGTAAAAAAACATTACATATCGCTTTGCGGACTATTAGTGATAGAAGGAATTTGATATTAGTTTTTGTACCTTTGAAATGTACTCTTCACATAAAAGAAAGCAAAATCTTTTCCCGACGGACAGAAGACTTATTTTCATGGATGTATGGTTTGATGTTAGATTTAAATCGATGGTTGTCTTGGGATGAGTACATGAAGGGAGATATCGAGAGAATCATTGTTGATATCCATGGAAGGGTGAAAAACTTGAGCGAGACGAAAGTTAAACCCACATCATGTTAAATCTCATCTGTGGCTCTAATTTTTTTAACTCAGCCTTTCTCCGTGTAAAGGAAAACCTTGGCAGTGCGGGCGTGGACCGCGTGACCATACGGGCGTTTGAGCGAAATCTAAAGAAAAATCTCTCGCTCCTCGGATCAGAGATTCGTCAAAAGA
>Ga0210016_1000769_pt1 | contig 29037 bp, 30 predicted proteins | sample CryGeyCG2014_300_FD_185454 | JGI IMG/M metagenome (GOLD analysis project Ga0210016, IMG submission 185454) | Groundwater microbial communities from aquifer - Crystal Geyser CG02_land_8/20/14_3.00 (SPAdes) (version 2) | ecosystem: Environmental > Aquatic > Deep subsurface > Groundwater | place...
CGTAAGCTGTTGCGTGGGTTACGCCGTTAGACGCGAAGACAGGTATCAGGCTATAGCCATAGGTGGTTCCCTTGATGACGATATCGGTATTTCGATAAATATCGAAGCTGATAGTCCGGGCTGAACCATTGGCAATATCACCTTTTATGGTGAATTCCTTGGACAAACCCTTGGCAATAACAATCGGAGTAGCGAAATTAACGGAATAGTACTTGCCGTCTGAAGAAATAGTGGCAGCATAATCGGTTGTGCCGTCGTTGACTTTAACGTTAGCCAAGTCAGAAGAAGCGGCGGAACCGGATTGATTCCATCTGATTGAGTTGACGCTCACGTCTTCGACTGAACCGGCCGTAACTTTCAAGCTGCTGAAGTTATAATTGGTAACACCAACTTCTTTAGTGAAAGCCGTACCGGGATCCAAGGCACCGACGGTGATTGAAGCCGTACCAATAGCCAGCGAGGCGTTAATCGTATTGTAGTTGCCGGTAATAGGCAAAGTGCCACTAATGCTGGAAGCAGTTGTAACTGCTACTAAGCTTAAGGTGACGACCTGACCGGCATAAGCTGCTGTTGACGCCGGCATATTGGCGGCAATCAAGATTGACTTGGTTGTGCCTGCCGGAATAACTATTGCGTCTGGGAAAATTGCCTGATGGTTAGCATTCAAGACCTGGTTAAGGCCCAATTGGCTGTCGTCAGCAGTGTCAATTAACATCACCGAACCGATAGCCGCATCAACGGCCAAACCGGTTCGCTGAACCGTCAAACTATTAATCGTGACGCTTCCGGCTGAAGAAGCAGTGAAGTTGACTTTAGTAAAACCAACTCTGGCTGCATTGGCCGGAGCCATGCCGGCAACGGGTGTATCTGAAGCCAAAGCTACAGATAAACCGCCGACTGCGCCTACGCCGCCGCCTTCAGTTGAAAGGGTGCAGGTGGTGTCATCGGTGCTGGCAGTATAGCTGTCACGGTCAGCCGTGTTGATCTGGTAAACTGAATCCCAATCAAACAAGGTATTGGTCGTGTTGCAGCTTGTAAACTGTTCGGCTGTCATATTCACCCAGTGTTTGCCGCCGATGTCGCTGTTGGGAGTCGGATACAGATTGTAAACCTTGGGATCGCCCTCGGCTCTCACCAAAGTAGAAACCGTGAATTGATCCAACGTTGCCTGAGAAACGGTTTTGACGTTCTCCCATTTCAGATGTCCGTAGCTGTTGAACACGCTCGGGCTCAAAATCAATCTCTTGAATTGCTTGGAGCCGACGTATTTGGCGATATAGATATCAGGGTTGTCGGCGGTTTTAATCATATCGCCTTCAGCAACGCCTGTAACTACCGCGCCAGCAGCCAGAGGGGCTAACATCGCAATTCCGCTTACCATAGCAATCGTTGTGATACTTGTCGTGATAGAAATTATCTTTTTAAATTTACTCATTTTTATGTTTGTTTTTGATTTCTCCCGGATTGATTTAAAAAATCAAGCAAGGAGTTTTTTGTGAGGTGTATTTACCTTTCGGTTTTTAGACTTTTTTCGACCTGATAGTCTATCTCCCCCCGCTTCATAAGCGAGGTGTCCTCGAGGTTTCGTCATTCCACCCCCCTTATTATTCGACGGGGGTACACCTCAGTTTTTTCTTCGACTTCGCTCAGAATATTATTTAAATCCTGAGTTTATCGAAGGATTATCTTTTTATTTTGGCTATTTAGGAGCTTAGCTCCTTTGAGGCAGCTAAGCTGCCTTCCAAAAATGGAACAAGAACAAACCGCCAAGGAATTACACCTCGATGGTTGTCGACCTTTTTCTTATTCTTTCCAAATTTTAACTTTTTAAACATTTGGCTGTCAAACTCAATATTGTGGATAACTGACGCCATTGCGCAAATATAATAACTCCTTTGCAATGGCGGCATCCTGAGGCGTTTTTAAACGCCGAAGGATCTCAAATTATTCGTTATTTATGCCTGTTCCAAACACAGAAGTAATGGGCAAGGTGGATGTAGTTATTATTTTCGGCTCTAAATCAAGTATTGAACTGGGACTTGAAGTGGTTACAGTAGGCAAGCCCGGCGAACTGGTAGCGTTATTGGGCAAGACCGGATTGGCCTGCTGGGTTGTCTGGGCAGGCGAAGCATTATCAACTAATTTTTGAGCGCTTTTGACCATTTCGCTGGCCGATTTTATTGCCTGCAAAGCTCCTGTTATATCATTATTTTCCAAGAGTAATCGTGCCTGCTCAATTGCCTTATCGGATTCATCAAGAACTATTGTTGCGTTTATCGGCAATTTATCGGCAATTGCCGAATTATTTATTGATTGGGCAAAAGTTTTAACCATCTGCTCGGTTTTCTGAATCTTTTCATCAACCTTGACCGCGATTTCTGTCTGGCTAACACCTGCCTCGCCTTGTCTCTGAACCATCGTTTCAAGGGCCTTTGTGCTTGTTTTATCTGCTTCATCAGCTGCTTCGGCTATTTTATCGGTCAAGTTATTCTTCATGTCAGGCGATAATGCCGATTTTGCCTCGCTTAAACTCTGTTCGGCAGAAGCGGCGCTCGCGTCCATTCTTTTGGCTACTTCAACCACCTTTTTAGCTTCCGTATTATTTAACTTTGGCAATGCGTCTTTGGCGCTTAAAAGATGGCTCTGTAAATTATTTACCGCTTCTTCAATTTTCGGCTGTTTTTGTTCCATAGACCCCCCCTGATTAATTATTCTATTTAACTCGTCAATTCTGACAGTAATCATATCGGTTTGAACCTGGGCTTTGCCTTCGGCCGAAGTCGCAGTTAAAAGCTTTGCCTCTTCCAGGGCAAGTTTGACAGAAAAAAGCCGATCGCCGGGCAAGCTGTTGTTAGCTTTGGCAATAACAACCAAACCGCCGCTAAACATAAATCCAAAAATTAAAACAAAAGCGACCACTGGTTTTAGCACGGGGTGGGGATTCCTGATATATCGCATAAACGAAGCAAATGCCGAAGAAAAATTAAACGCCGGCATTGTCTCTTTTCCGTAGTTTTTGCTTATTTCCGAGGCTAAATTTTGGCGACAAAAAATAACCCAATTATCATCAGGTCTGACTTTTTTTAACTGGGTTAGTCGGTCTATTATCTCTTGTTCGGTTATTTTTTCCATTCCAGGTAGTAGAAATTCGACTATATTTTAATTGCTGCCAGGCAGCAGTCGAATTTTCACTACCTGACATTCTAATAAATAAGACGGGAAAATGCCTATTTTATTACAGTTATTACCGATATTTTAGAGGACAGCAAAGGCGGTTAGGCCGATATCGGCCTAACCGCCTTTTAATATGCCTATTTTACGTAAACCCCCACACCAAGCCTTAGTGTGGGGGTAAAATTACACCTCTAAAGCCCCTTTTAGGGCTTTTACGGCCCTGGATAGAGAGACCCTGACTGCACCCTCGGATTTGCCTAAAATCTGGGCTATTTCACCAACTTCAAAATCATCCACATAATACCAGATGATAACTTCCTGGTATTCCTCTTTGATTTGCTTAAGACAGCCCATTATTTGTTCCAGTTTCAGGTTTTCGTCGGTTTTTTTTACAAAACCTATCTCTGCCTCGCTTAAATGAGTTTCCTGAACATCTTCTATTGGTATCAACAGATTAGGATTCTTTCGGAAATAATCGGCAATAAGATTTCGGCAAATTTGATATATCATTGCCGATAAATTTCCGATAAAATTACCATCCTTCAAATACTGCCAAGTTTTTAAAAACGCTTCTGATGATAAATCTTGTGCAATTTCCTGGGAACCGACCCTAAAATAAATATAACGATAGATTTTCGTTATATTTTGGTCATAAAATTCAAGAAATTTTTGCTCATTTTCGACTAATTTCATTATTATAACTTACTGACAATTTTTGGAGATGAAGGTTTTTAAATCATCTTTGAGATCGTCACGGTCAAGAGCGTATTTCAAGGTGGTTTTCAAATAATTCAGCGGATCGCCGGTTGTCAGCCATTCACCGTCTTCAACTTCTTTAACCATAAAGACTCCCCCTTTTTTAAGGTAATTTTTTATTGCGTCCGTTATCCAAAGTTCATTGTCTTTTCCCAAAGCGGTCTTTTTAAGGATATTAATAAATTCTTGATTCAAAATCATGCGGCCAAAAACTGCCAGGCGCGAAGGCGCTTCTTTGATCGTCGGCTTTTCCACAATATCAATTATCTCCCTGGTATTCTTTTTAAGTTTGACAATGCCGTAGCGAACCACTTCTTCCGGCTTTACCTCCTGGACGCCGATTATCATATTGCCGTGTTTTTCATAATCATCAATCATCTGCTTGGTAAAAGAAACTTTTGATTTAACCAAATCGTCACCAAAACAAAAGACAAACGGTTCATCGTCAACCAAATTAGCCGCGCACAAAACCGGCGTCCCATTTCCGTAAGGGCCTTTCTGCCTGATATAAACAAAATTAGCCATTTCGGAAATCTTTTTTACCTGCTCCCAAAGTTTTTCTTTCCCTGCTTTCTTTAATTCATCGGCCAAAGCCCAGTTATGGTCAAAATGATCTTCTAATGGTTTTTTATCCCATTTTGTAACTAAAATAATATCTTCAATTCCCCCTGCTACTAATTCTTCCACAACCAGCTGAATTATTGGTTTATCAACAATCGGCAGCATTTCTTTGGGCATTGACTTAGTAACGGGTAAAAGTCTTGTTCCCGAGCCGGCCACGGCGACGACTGCTTTTTTGATATTTTTCATAATTTTCTCTAAAATTTCAATTCCGCAAAGCGGAAGCAGAAATTTTAGATAGAAAATATGAACCCCGCTCTAATTTTGCCTTACTTAGAATGTATCGCTTCTAAAATTAGCGAAGTTCTTTTGCCCTCGCGATATGCGCGGCCGAATAGGCCAACCCTTTTTGGGCGAAGCATATCGCCCTTAAAAGACCTTGCAAAATTAGGGCGTGGGTCATAATAATTAACATTCATATTTATCCTATAAATTTTTTGTTTTTGCCACTAATCTGGCTGCTTCCAGCAGACTATCAAAGTTTTCACCGCAATCCCCCCACCAGCCTTTTAAAATTTCATATCGCATCAGCCTTTTTTTAATATAAAAATTATTAACATCCGTGATTTCCAATTCTCCTCTGGCTGACGGTGTTAATGTCCTTATAATTTTAAAAATTTGATTATCATAAAAATAGATCCCTACCACCGCCAAATTATTTTTAGGATTTTTTGGTTTTTCTTCTATTTCCAAAATCGTTCCTTTTTTTATTTTGGCAATTCCGTAAGAACGGGGATTTTTTACCCGGCTCAAAAATATCTTTGCCCCTTGGCTTTGCTTCTTAAATTTTTTTATCGCTCCTTTTAAATTATGTTGAAAAACATTGTCCCCTAATATGACAGCAATCTTGCCGTTATCGGCGAAATCTTCAGCCAATCCCAGTGCCTGCGCAATACCGCCAGATTTCTCTTGCACTTCATATGATAAGCTCACTCCCAAATCCTTCCCGGAACCCAAAAGTTCCAAAAAATGACCGGCATGGCCGCGACCCGAAACAATCATAATATCGCTAATTCCCGCTTTTTTAAGGGCCTGAATTGGAAAGTAAATCATCGGTCGATCATAGACCGGCAAAAGATGTTTGTTGGTGACTTTGGTTAGAGGGAATAGTCTCGTCCCGCTACCTCCGGCTAAAATAATTCCTTTCATAGTACCCGGAAAGCGCAAAGTTTGCCTATGGCAAACATTACCCGGACGCGCTCACACGGATAACTTTATCAGGGTCATCTGGGTGGAATCCGCGTATCGGTGTCGCTTAATAAATATCTTGCATCTTTCCTACTCCCAACTTTTCTGATGAAATTTCTATCAATTAATTCTGCCAGGTCATTTCGTATAGTTCTTTCGCTGATACTGCCCAAAACATTTAATAAATCCGCTAGTTTTGCCTCCCTATTTTTATTGAAATAATCAACGATCGTTTCCTGGCGGCGCTGGGCTTCGCCAAAAATAAACCTTTCTTCCTTTTCTTTTTTTATTTTGGGCAGGGGAGTCGTAACTATCTTTTCTCCCTTATTTCCGTTTCCCATTCCCTGTTGCGGCAGTCCGTCTGCCATTAAAGAATAGGCATTCTTCAACAAATCAAAATTTATTGGCGCCAGCCACTTTTGATTTTTGGCAATTTCCAAATAAATTTTAACTTCTTCTGTTTTTAAAATTGTATCACGAATCCGGCCGGTCGCCAATAAAACAACTGTTTTTGAGGAACTTTGCCGTAACTCATAGCAAAGCGCCTCGCCTCTTGGAAACAGATTTGTCACCCGATACACCGCCAGACATAACTCAAAAGCCCTCCGTTTGAAATTTGTTAAATTTTCACTTCCGTTTTCGTTCATGCTAAGCGTGTCATTGCGAGGAGCCCCGCATCTTGCGGGACGGCGAAGTCGTCCCTTCGGGACATCTCCCGAAGGGAGACAATCCCATCCAATTACCATCTTTGTATTAATTACTTTATTCTATTGACGCAAAAGCAAAAATGTCAAGCCGTTTTAATCAAAACTCGCCCTGTAACATTTTCCCACGATCGTGGGAATTTGCAACAACTTACCTTTTATCCTAAGGTCTATGCAAACAAATAGATCCCCTCGGCCTAACGGCCGAGGTACTGCGTACCTGCCGCAATTTTGCAAAAATATTATGATTTTGCTTTTGCAAAATCTTTTGCAAAATTGCGGGGGTCTATATATTTTCCTCCGCTCGCCCCGCTTCGCCCAGCTTAGCTGGGGGCTTTACGGGACTCGCTCCGGGCTGGCATTCATCCGCGGACTTACGTCCGCGGTGTTCTACCAGAAATTATAAAAAAACAACCATTAAGGTCGTTTAAAGATAAAATCTTGACTTTTGGAGAAATTCTTGTTAGGATGAGGGGCATTGAATAGCCCGAATACAAAGTGTTTATAGGGGCTCAATGCCCCTCATTTTTCTAAACCATCTTTTTTAAAGAAGCCCTTCGGGCTTTTTTTAGTATATTATAAAGCCCTTAAGGAGCATATGATTTAGAAAAAATTCCTCTTATTCCTGGCCGGTTAGTCGTTTTTAAACGAAAGAACAAAAAGTTTAAAATATAATAACCAGCTTCGGAACTATTGATATATTAACATTTCGCGAAAATGCCGTCAATAATAACCTGGGGATAAAATGTGGAGGGAGATTTCGCGCAGGTCAGCGCAAAAAAGTCTCGGCGATTGCCTCTAAAAACCGCAGTCGGCCCGAACATCGTAGAATCAGGTAATCATTCGGCCGCTGCTCAGCGCTCGCCGCGCAAAAGTCCCAGTCAAAAATAGAAACATTATACCGGACGCGGCTGCGTGATGTTTTTATCAGCGATCGCCTCGCCTTAGAAGTTATGGTATTGCCCGGCGCGAAAAAGAGATGGGTTGAGGTTATCGGAAATTGCCGATAAGATCCCGCACCTATTCCGATGAATGATTACCGATTTCTACGTATAGAGAGCGAAGCCAGGTAATAGAGCTTTGCTTCACTACCTGGCGAAGCGGCTTCGCCTTCCGTTGATGAAATACCTAAGGCTATCATTGGAATAAGTGCGGGATAAGATTTCCGCTGCCGATAATTTTATCAATTATTTTCTGCAAACTTTCCAAATCATTGCCCATAATCAGATAATTGTCAATTTGACTCCAATAATATGGCTTATCAATCTTGTTAAAGGCATAGACAGAGTTGATTTTCACTTGGCGGTAGAAAAGCTGGTTGATGCCAAAATTTTTCCGCAAGCCTGCCTCAATTTTGGCAAAAACCGTTTGGTCGCCAGCATTTTGGCCGATATTTGATTGGGCGATTATAGCCCAGTTTAATTTATTTGATTGGTTTGGATTAAATACCAAAAATGCCGCTTCTTCTTTGAAACTGGATATAAGCTCGGTTTGAACATTGATGTTTGAATCTGCCAAAAATTGGTTTATTCTTTGCTTTAACCAGCGATAAAAATCGGAATTTTGTTCCAGGCCCGGAATAATAGCAGGCGCCAATTGGTCTATTTGGCCTATTTTTATGAAAAATACGGCCTGGGTTCCCTCTGGAATTATGTTTTGGTATTGGGAAAAAAATCTTTGGTCAAGCCAGAAAATTTTTATGGCAAAAGCGATTGAAATCAAGGCAAAAATAGCGGTTAAGATTTTCCAAGGCATAGCCTTTCTGGCCGGCGCCAGTGCCAGCGCCTTTGCGTCGGAAAGCACCTTATTTAAATTAAGGGCTTTTTTTATATCCTGATGGTTTATTTTAGAATCGGTGGTGATTTTAACGGGGATTTTGTCGTTCATAATTTTAAGGCCTGAATTTTTTTTAAATATTTATCCATCACTTCCGCGTTTTTGCAGATTGGGTAGTGGAAAAGCAGCGCATTTTGGTCAAGACGCAGCTGGTCCTGGTGCAGATTGCGCCAATTGGTTTTTTGGTGAATCCTTTTTATTTGCCACAGGGCCAGCCTTTTTTCAAGAAAATCGCCCAAAATCCCCGAAAGTAAAAACTCCAGTCCCCTGCCAAATATCCTGGCCGCCCTGAATAAAAAAGACCTTTCATCAACCTGGCGTAAATGATTTTGTTTTGTTTGGGGATAAAAAAACAATAATTTTGCCATCCAGCTGTTTTGTTCCAAAAAAAGCCGGAAATTTCGATAATTAGTTAAGGGGATAAGATGAGAATAGAGCTGGGCATTGGAAAGATTCTGTAAAGAAACGAGAAAGCAATTTTGGGCGACATAATGGTTCAGGCAAATTTTGTTTTGCACCACATCCCCGTGCCGTCGCTGGCCGATAATTTGCAAAAAAAAGCTTAAAAAAGTTCGGCAGGTCCAAATTCGTCTTTGGGCGGTGGTTATTAAAAAATCAATGTCGCTTCCGCGCTTTGTATTTGAAAAAGCCAGGGAACCGGAAACCATGATTCCCTTTAAATATGGGCAGGCAGCCAAATAAAAGGTAATTTTTTTAACTTTTTTCCATTTGGCAATGGCGATTTTTTGCCGAAAAATCCGCTGCTGATAAAATTTTTCATTCCCTTTTAAAAAATAAAAGCCATTTTTGCTGGCTATGTTTTTTGAAAGGGTTTGGTTGTTTAACAATAGGGTGCGGAAATCATAAAACGATGGCAGATTTTGCTCATCGTTTTCTTTTTGCAGATACCGATAAAGTTCAAGCGCCGTTAAAGGATATTGGCCTAAAGCTTCGTAATAAGCGAGAGTTTTTATGATAGATTTTTCAGTATCAAAATCGTCCGATATTTGGATTTTGTCCTTTGGGCGTGAAAGTTTACGGGTTTGCGGCGTTGAAATTTCTGTTTGTAGAGTCATAGACATAAAAAATGCTGCTTTTTGAAGTGCCTAAAATTACCAGATTTTGATAAATAGTATAATTTATAGTTGCTGTTTTCGTCGGCAGGTTTTTATAGCGGAAAAAGCCGTTATTATAAGTAGTGCTGATAAATCCAGCCGTGGCCGACGCAGACGGCTGGCCTAAAATTATCGGCCTCATATCTTGGAGCATGGTTGCTTCCCAGCCGGACATTATCTGTTCTGCCAAAGAGCCATCTTTTTGTTTCAAAACAAGAACCAATCTTGTTTCCTGCGCCGGGTCAGTTTCTGAAAAATTTTGAGGTTTGGCATAGAGCAATAAATTGAAGGCTTCGGTATTAGTTTTAAGATTGTCGGGCAAAGAAATGCCGAAGATGCTTATTAAATCATTAAGCGTTGCATATTTTGGCGGCGAATCCTGTAATTTTAGAGCAATTATTTTGGCAGTTTCGGTAAAATTTTCCTGGCCCGTTTGTTTTAAATCAGATATGATTTTATCCGAATTGGCGCTTTGGGCATCAATAGTCAGTATCTGATCTATAGACTGGATTAAGGGTACAGAAACTTTGGTTAAAGAACAATTATAATCGGTCCATAAACTATTGCAGCAAAAGCCAGTATTTTTTGTCTCCTCGCCGCAGCGGCAGTCTGAATTTATCTGGCCTTCTTGGCACAAAGGCTTTGGGGCATTTAAAAAATAATAGTAATAGATGAATCCGAAAATACCTAAGATTAAAATTGTTGCTGGTATGCCAAATATTAAACCGATCCTTAAATGACGTTTTGAGGCTGGCTTTGTTTTGAGCGGCTGGCCGTAAATAACTTTTTGTTGCTCATAAGAGACTTTGGGCTGAGGGATTGACGTAGGTTGAACAGGTTTTACTGGCTGGGGCTGAGATGCTTGCTTTCGCGGTACTTGAGGCGGAGCTGGCGGAGGCAGAGGTTTGATAACCGGTGGGGCGGGTGCAGTTGCTGGCAAGACAGTTTTTGGGGGTTGAGGCGGAGGTTGCGTAGGAAGATATTGAGGAGGCTCGGGCAAAATTTTTGAAACAATTTTTTGGGGCTTTCTTATCTTTTCTTTTGCCAGTTTATCCTGTTTTTCAACTTCTTTTTTTGCTTGATTCAGCAGCCTCTTGGCTTTAAAACCGAGTAGCCAAGAAGTGCTTTTCTCTTGAATGATTTTTTCGGCCAGATTAATTGTTTCTTCGTATTGTTTTTTTTCAAAAGTTTGTCTTGCCTGGTTTAAAATTGATTCAATATCTAAGCTCGGTTTTTTCTCTTCGGCAGGTTTTTGAAATTCTTTTTTTTCTGGCTGTTTTTGGGCAGGGCTGGACGTAGGGGTGAGCGGCAAATAAGCCGGTGCCTGGACATTTTTTAGATCATCCTGCATTGTCCGCACCTTTAAGCTGCTGAAAACAAGTTGGTTTCTATCGTTTTGTTTTGCTTCTTCCTCCATAGATAAGAATTTTATGAATGATTATTGTCTGTCGCTCCTTTGGTAGTTAAATTAATTCTGCCCTGCGGATCAATTTCCAGCACCTTGACCGGAATGGTATCGCCCACCTTGACGATATCTTCTACGCGATTAACCCGATAAGGCGCCAGCTGCGAAATATGCACCAGTCCTTCCTGGCCGGGCAGGATTTCAACAAAAGCGCCGAAGTTTAAGATTCTGGTCACCTTTCCCTGGAATACTTCGCCCGGTTTGACTTCGTGGGTGATATTTTTAATCCAGGAAAGGGCTTTTTGGGCGGCTTCATTGCTTTTTGAAGTAATGAATATCATGCCGCTATCTTCAATATCAATGTCAACGCCTGTCTGGTCAATTATTTCATTGATTACTTTTCCGCCGGGGCCAATAACTTCTCTGATCTTGTCTTTGTCGATTTGAAAAGTAATAATTCTTGGCGCAAATTGGGAAAGTTCCGGTTTTGGTTGGGCAATCGCTTCAGCCATTTTCCCAAGAATAAAAAGACGAGCCTCCTTTGCCTGTAAAAATGCATCTTTTAGAATTCCAAGTGTTACTCCTTCAATTTTAACATCCATTTGCAAACCTGTCACCCCGTTTTTTGTGCCGGCAATTTTTAAATCCATGTCGCCGTGATGGTCTTCTGGTCCTTGAATGTCAGTGAGGATTTTATATTTGGGAGCTTGCCCTGAGCCTGTCGAAGGGTCCATCATTAGTCCAATCGCAATGCCGGCGGCCGGTGCTTTTGTCGGCACACCCGCATCCATCAATGCTAGCGAAGAGCCGCAAACCGAAGCCATAGAGGAGGAGCCGTTTGAAGAAAGGATTTCAGAAACAACGCGGATTGTGTATGGAAATTCTTCTTTGCCGGGAATAAGAGGAATTAGCGAGCGTTCTGCCAAGGCGCCGTGTCCGATTTCCCTTCTGCCCGGGCCTCTTAACATGCCTGTCTCCCCGACTGAAAAAGGCAGAAAATTGTAATGGTGGATGAAATGCTTTTTTGTTTCTTCGGGCTGCAGGGTTTCAACAATTTGTTCGGCCGAAGGCCCGCCCAGAGTCACAACGGAAAGAGCCTGAGTCATACCTCGGTTGAATAAAGCCGAGCCGTGGGTTCGGGGAAGGAAGCCGATCTGGCACAAGATTTCCCTGACTTCATTTAATTTACGGCCGTCCGGCCTTTGCTCTTTTTCTAAAATATTTTTATGGACAATTTCGTCAATTTGAGATTCAAAAATATTGACGGCCTGATTGATTGTTTCCGGCTCAAGGTCTTTACCCAAAAAATCAAGCAGTTGGCTTTCCAACACCGCCAAATTTGATTGGCGGGTTAATTTTTTCTTTGTGTAGATTGCCTGCTCTAATTTTTCTTTTAAAAAATCCTTTACCTTTTTTTCAAGCTCACTGTCGGGGGCGGCCAAAGTTAATTGCATTTTCTCCGGCTTAATTTCATTGATTATCTGTTCCTGGAAAGCTATCAGTTCGTTTATCTTGATTTGGCCTTCCCCGATTGCGGCAATAAATATATCTTCTGGTATCTGGTTCGCGCCTGCTTCAAGCATGTTAATTTTTGATTTGGTTCCGGCAACAATCAAATCCAAGTCGCTTTTTCCCTGTTGTTGAAATGTCGGATTAATAATTAATTTTTCTTCAGCGCGGCCTATTTTCACAGCCGCCAGAGGGCCGGCCCAAGGAATATTTGAAATAGAAAGCGCCAAGGAACTGGCCAGCAATCCTAAAATTTCAGGATCATTTTCCTGGTCATATGACAAAACTGTGTTGATAACCTGGATTTCATTTCTTATCCGTTGGTCAAATCTCGGCCTTAAAGCCCTGTCAATCAGTCTTGCTTTAACAATTGCTTCGTCTTGCGGCTTTCCTTCTCTTTTGACAAAGCGGCTGCCTTTAATTTTTCCTGCCGCATAAAGGCGCTCTTCAAATTCAACAGTCAAGGGCAGATAATTTATACCTTCTCTTTCGTTGACCGTCATGACGGCGGTTGATAAAACAACTGTATCGCCGAAGCTGGCAATAACCGAACCGTTAGCCTGGCCGGCGAGTTGCCCAACTTCAAACTTTAGAGTACGTCCCTGAAATTCCAGGGTAAATTTTTTTGGTTCCATTCTTAATAGAGAGCGATCCGAATAACCCGAATTGCATCCGAATTATCCGAATTTTTATTACCCTATTTTTTATTAAATAAGGCATTCGGAGCATTCGGATGATATTCGTAATTAGGATCGCTGTTCTGTTAATTATTTTATTAAATAACGTTTCGGATCTTGGCATAAATCAATAAAATCATCAGCTACTTCTTTTAATCTCGCCGAAGCGCTTTTAGAAAAGGCGATGATTTCAACCTGGCAGCCGGATTTGAATTTCAAAAATTCGGCCAGCGGTACGAAATCGCCGTCGCCTGTTATGAGGACCACCGCATCCAGCTTTTCTGATTGCTCAATGGCATCAACGGCCATGCCCACGTCCCAATCCCCTTTTTTCATGCCGCCCGGAAATATCTGTAAGTCCTTGACTTTTATTTCAATGCCAATTCGCGTCAGCGCATCAAAAAAAGCCCGTTCTTCGCCAGATTCCGTTTTTATCACATAGGCAATCGCTCTGATTAATTTTCGGCCGGCCACGGCGGTTTTTAAAACTTCCTTGAAATTGACCTTGGCCTGATAAAGATTTTTGGCCGAATGATACATATTCTGGGCGTCAATATAGATACCCACCCGTTGTTCTTTTTGTTTAATAACTGCCATAATTTTATTTTTTTAGCCCTAATTTTTTAACTAAACTTTTGTATCTTTTTTCGTCGCCTTTTTGAAGATAATCAATCAGTTTTTTACGCTTTGAGACCATTTTTAAAAGTCCGCGCCGCGAATGATTGTCTTTGGGGTGTTTTTTTAAATGCTTGGTTAAGGCCTCAATTTGTTCGGTCAAAATAGCCGCCTGCACATCAGCCGAGCCGGTATCTTTTTCATGAATCTGGAATTCTTTAATAATTTTTTTCTTGGTTGTAGTCTTTAGCATGTATACGGAAAGCGCAAAGTCTGGTATAGCCAGACATTACCCAGACGCGCTCACTCGAATAAAATCCGTGTCATTCGTGTGAAATCCGCGTATCGGTGTCGCTATTATTTTTTAACATAACATAAAACAAAAAATTGTGCAAACCAGGTAGTAGAAATTCGGCATTTTCTTCTTTTTTGTCGCCTTCAGCGACCAGCCGAATTTTCACTACCTGGCAAATAAAAAAAAGAAAAGCCCTGCTATTTAATAAAGCAGGACTTTAAAATATTTGAAGCAACAAATTTCGTCTTGTTTAGTTTAGCAAATGGTTCCATCTTTTGAGGAAATTCAATCTCTTTTTCAGGATCATTATTTGCTTGAATTCTTCTGGACCGGGCGGCGCAACTTCAACAGGTAAGACATATCGGCAATTTGTCCATAAACATGTCCATGCTCCTTCTTTAAACTCCATGCCCCGTGCCGTTTCGCAATGGGGACAATCCATGAGAAAATCGGTAGTAGACCCTTTGTGTGTTTTATGAACTTCAATCATTCTTAGAATATATTCCTTAATTACTTGCTCTAATTTTTTTTGATCCATTTTCACTTCTCCTTATTCAAGATTTCATCCTTTCTTCGTTCGTAAAGATTTCAGCCATCTGCGCCTCGGCACATCGAGTAAAATTTGTTGGGCGATAAGGCTTGAGCAATAAACGCTTAGACCGATGATATTTATAGAAATGCTGCGTTCGCTAATTTGTGAACAGAAAGCCAATATTATCGCTCCGGCAAAATAGCCAAGGATACACAATGAATTGATAATTCTGTAGATACGGGTTCTGACAAATTCACCGTAGAAATAGACATAGCATCCTTTCTCAAATATGTCCATAACCGTCATTGCGCTGGAAAGCCACGCCGCACCGATAAGAATAAGCACAGCAAAAATTTCAAAAAATATATAAAGAACCATTCCAATCCCTCCTTTCGTGTTTTCTTCTGACTATGCCAGCCGAAATAAAAAGTTAATCATCATCTGGTGCCGCCTTATCTATCTCCGATTTTGTCATCCAGACAATAGCGCCGATGCTCGAACCAAAAAAGATTATAGAAAGCCATCACCAGATTTCTCCTTTGCTGCCGAGAGTAAGAGCATGGCCGATGAGCGTGCCGACAAAGCAACCTGCCACCGTAAACATAATTTTGTTAAAGAGCTGTTCTTGTCGTATTGCTTTTCTATACCAGTCAAAACCTTCGTTTTTTAATTCCATCTCGTTCCTCCTTTCAGCTTTTATTTTTTATCTCACTATGTAAAAAGATAAAAAGCAAATTTGCGCTTTTTCAAATAATGTCGTACATTATTAACATGGTTTACCTTCAAACCTTAATTAAAGATTACTTGGACTATCTGGAAGTTGAACGAGGCCGCTCCAGAAAAACCGCTGAAAATTACAGCCATTATTTGAAGCGTTTTTCAAATTGGGCTAAAATTGAAAAGCCGTCGGAAATTGATTCTGATTTAATTCGCGAATACCGGCTTTTTTTGAATCGTATTGAAGACCAATTTGGACGAAGTTTGAAAAAAATCACGCAGAATTATCATATTATCGCTTTGCGGAATTTTTTAAGATATCTGGCAAAAAGGGATATAAAAACGCTTTCAGCGGACAAAATTGAGCTGGCAAAACAGTCGCCGCGGCAGGTTGATTTTCTTGAGGGTGACGAATTGGAGCGGCTACTGGCCGCGCCAGAAGGCTCTGGGGCGCGCGCATTGCGGGATAAGGCACTCTTGGAACTCCTCTTCTCTACCGGTCTGCGGGTGTCGGAACTTTGCAGACTGAACCGCAATTCTGTTAATATGGAAAAAGGCGAATTTTCTGTTCGAGGAAAAGGAGAAAAAATCAGAGTAGTTTTTCTTTCTGACCGTGCCAAAAAAGCCGTGAAACAATATTGTGAAACACGCAGAGATATTGATCCGGCATTATTTGTACGTTACCCAAAAAGTAAAAAACCCGAATTAGCACAATCAAAATTAAAGAATTTACGCCTCACCCCCCGCTCCGTGGAACGTATCGTGAAACATTATTCAATAAAGGCGGGAATTTCAAAACGGGTTAGCCCACATGTGCTTCGACATTCTTTCGCAACTGATTTGTTAACTAGCGGCGCTGATATTCGTTCTGTACAGATGCTGCTCGGCCATTCAAGCATTACCACAACCCAGATTTATACCCATATTACTGACAAACAATTGAAAGAAGTTTATAAGGCGTTTCACGGGAGACAGAGAAAAAGATAGCAGCTAGCCATTAGTGAATAGCCATTAGTAAACTAGTAGATTTAAGGCTAGTCACTAGTTGCTAATCGCTAATAGCTTTTTTGCACCCGTAACTTAACGGATAAAGTGCCAGCCTTCCCCGCCTGCCAAAGCATGTCCCTATAGCTCACATGTCCCTATAGCTCAATGGATAGAGCGACAGCCTTCTAAGCTGTATATGTAGGTTCGATTCCTGCTAGGGACGCAAAGCGGCGGGCAGGTAAGCTGGGGATGTAGGTTCGCCCACGCACCACTAAAGGGTGCGGGGCGCCCAGTACCGTTTACTGGTACTGGGCGACTCCTCGCGGGCGCGCACAATAAATTTAACTCCTCCCGCCCTCCTCTTTAAAAAAGAGGAGGAGCCCCTCTCTTTTACAAAGAGAGGGTTAGGGTGAGTTAAAATTCGTATATTATTTTAGATTCGTATATTAGCGATTACTCGTTATGCAAAATAAGGAACTTCATCGCATTGCTTCAACAGCCATTATTGTAAGAAACGGCCCTTCGACCCGTTCGACTAACGCTCAGGGTGGTGAGCGAAGTCGAACCACAGGCTCAGGACGGGCCAAATATTTGATTACGCGCCGGGGCTTGAATAAAAAAGCATTTCCCGGAAAGTGGACGGTGCCCGGCGGCGGATTGGAAACTAATGATTATATTAATTTACCAAAAACCACTCACGACCATTGGTATTTTGCCATTGAAAAATCGTTGCGCCGTGAGATAAAAGAAGAGGTGAATTTAGAAGTTAGAAAATTAAATTATTTGCTGGATATTGCTTTTTTGAGGCCGGATAAAATTCCCGTTATAATCTTGAGTTTTTGGGGATTTTATAAATCCGGCAAGATTAAGCTTGACGAAGATTCAATTGATTATCAATGGGTGACCTTGAAAGAGTTAAAAAAATATGATTTAGTTGAAGGGCTTTCGGGAGAAATTGAGATGGTGGATAAAATTTTGAAAGGCAGAAATGGCGAGAGAATAAAATATCGAAAAAAATAAAATTTGGCGCCCGTAGTTCAGTGGAAGAACACCTGCCTCTTAAGCAGATCGTCCCAGGTTCGAATCCTGGCGGGCGCACTCATTTTAAATTCCCCCTCTTAAGCTAAGAGGGGGTTAGGGGGAGTTAAAAAACAATGTTCGTATTTAATAATACGGTCATCAAAAGTCAGCGGCGCGAGCTTAGAAAAAATTTTACCGATGCTGAAAGAAGAATTTGGTCAAAATTGCGAAGAAAACAGGTGTTGGGATTAAGATTTTTTCGTCAATATAGCGTTGGTCCGTATATTTTAGATTTTTACTGTCCGGCAAGAAAATTAGGCGTAGAAATAGATGGCGGGCAACATGCAGAATATTCGGCAACAAAATATGACGAGAAAAGATCAGAATACCTGAATAAACATGGAATTCGCATAATCAGATTTTGGAATAATGATATTTTGAAAAATACGGACGGGGCTATGATTGAGCTCATGAAGAATTTAACTCCTCCCATCCTCCCCTTAGCTTAAGGGGAGGAGGTTGAAATCATGCGTAATATTTGATAGATTAATTTTATGGTGACCTTGGTGAAGCAGTTATCACAACGCGCTGTGGCCGCGTTATCATGGGTGCAACTCCCATAGGTCACCCTTTTAATTTGTAAGCTAAAATTTTTTAACTTTAATTTTAATGAAGAAATATCTTCTTGAAATAACAGTTTTTGTGACCGGTGCCGCCGTCATGATTCTTGAAATTGTCGGCGCAAAAGTTTTGGCGTCTTATATCGGCTCTTCAATTATTGTCTGGTCGGGTTTAATCGGCGTAATTTTGGCTTGTTTGAGCCTCGGATATTGGTATGGAGGCAAAAAAGCCGACCAGGAACCCAGCTACAAAATTTTTGCCAATATCATTTTTTTTGGCGCGGTTGCCGTTTTTTTGGCGGCTGTTTTGAAAGAAATTTTGCCCGCATTTTTGCAAAAAAACATAAAAAATATTTATTTTGAATCAATTTTTGACACGCTTATTTTATTTGGTCCGGCCAGCTTCTTGCTGGCAATGGTTTCTCCTTATGCGGTCAGGCTGAAGATGGTTGATTTGGAAAAAACAGGCAAAACAGTCGGCAATCTTTACGCAATTTCAACCGTGGGCAGTATTTTTGGCACTTTTTTAACCGGTTTCATCCTGCTTTCCTATTTTGGGAATTTTAGAATCATTTTGTTTCTTGCGGCTTTGATATTTATTGTCTCAATTATTGTTTATCCGAAAAAATTATTCAAAACAAAAACCATATTATTTTTAATTTCAATTTTTGCAATTTTGTCAGCCGATAGAATAGAAGCGTTTGTCGGGCCAAAAGATGTAATCCGCATAAGCAGCCAGTACAACAACATTTTTATTTCCCAAAGTATTGACTCTTCCAGCCGCAGGCCGATTAGAAATCTCTGGACCGATCCAAAAGGCATCCAGTCAGCCATGTTTTTGGACGAAGACGATGATTTAGTTTTCCAATATTCAAAATTTTATCGGCTGGCCGAATATTTTAATCCTGACATTAAAAAATCTTTGATGCTGGGCGGCGGCGCTTATACTTACCCGAACGATTATTTAAGACAATATTTAAAAGCAAGCATGGATATAGTGGAAATCGATCCTAAAATGACTGAAACGGCAGAAAAATATTTTAATTTAAAACAGGACCCGCGCTTAAAAATCATCCACGAAGACGGCCGAGTTTTCTTAAACCAGACAGATAATAAATATGATGCGATTTTTATTGATGTTTTCAATACTTATCTCATTCCTTTTCAGCTGACGACTGAAGAAGCCGCGCAAAAAATGTATAACGCTTTGGGTGAAAATGGGCTAGTAATGGTAAATATAATTTCGGCAATAAACGGAGAAAAAGGAAAATTTTTGCGGGCAGAATATGCTACTTACAAAAAAATATTCCCTCAAGTTTACGTGTTCTCCGTGGAACTATACAGGTTGAGCACCCAGACCCAAAATCTGGTATTGCTGGCTTTAAAATCAAGCGAAAAAAAATCTTTTTTAAGCGACAATGAAGAATTTAATTATTATTTATCACGGGTTTGGAAAAAAGAAATAGAGCAGGATTTGCCGATTTTGACCGATGATTTCGCGCCGGTTGACCAATATTTAGTGGTGGCCTTCTAAATAAAGTTGTCACGTGAAACCCCGTACCTATTTTAGCGGCGAGCATTGAGATTCAATGTAAAAAGGCGAAGCCGTTTCGCTCTCTTACCTTAGATTAAGAAAGTTCTTGGATGGAATAGGTACGGGGTGAAACTATAAAATGCATAAAAAAAAGGGAAATATCTATTTCCCTTTTTAATTATTCAAAATGAACAGGGTTGGTTTTTTCGCTGATGCACGCAAGAATCGCGTCCTGGCCTTCTGCTGATAAATATTCTGGTGCAAAGACTCCCGGTTTTAATTTTTCTTCTTTGGCCATTTTAAACATTTGCAAAATTGCGCAGAAGGCGATGATTGCGGTATTAAAACTTACATGTGTTCCTCGTGGAACCTCTCTAAGACCCAGTCCCATCCAGGTCGCTTTCCGTAAAATTCTTTCTTCGGTCCTTGGGTCTTCTCCGTCAACTTCAACCGTAATCGCAACCCGGCCATCAAGAATAGTTCCTTCATCAACCATTTTTTTTATTTCATCTGGTGAAGGCGTTTTGACGTTTTTGAGGTATTTTTCGATCTGATCTCTTTTGATCATTTTCGTAATTTTGGGAAGTTTTTTGAAAAGGCGCTCAATATCATCTCCCCCCGTTTTTACGTCAATCGTGAGAATATTTTGCAGGTTCTTCATCGTGATGACTTCGTTCTCGTTCATGTAACGGCAGGTTGTCTTCCCAATAGGGTAAGGAAAGATACAGGTTTCCGGTCCGGAAAAGGGTTCCCGGACAATGTCTGTGTGTCGCGAATCTTTATTTAAGACATAGACAGGCGAGGTTATTTCATCAACAACAAGGTCCGGCTTCCAAAGAAATATAAGCGGCTCTTTGTCGTTTTTTTCCTTTTTAAGCTTTGTGTGCTCTGCCACGCGGATTTTCACCACGCAGTCATCTAATCCGTTTATCAGTTTTGCGGCCAGCGTGTTTGTCAGCCCAGGCCCGATGCCCCAGTTTATCCAGGCGGTAATATTTTTTTCCATAAATCTTTCGTGAGATTTTTCCTGTTCTGCATCGAGGTTATCAAAGGAAGCAAAATCAAAATAGAGCGCGTCGATTTCCCAGGCGATCGCCATTAGTTCTCGATTAAGCTTTGAAGAAGCGGCATTGATAACCAAAAAACAATTTTTCAAGGCCCAACGCAGTTTTTCATTGCGATTTCCGTTTGTGATAACATGAATAATTTTTTTGCGGCCTTTCACGTATTTGTAGGTTCTTTCCAAATCACTATCTATACATACTATTTGCGACACGCTTTCCAGTTGTTGAAAAAAAGTTGCAAGAATTGATCCAACCGCGCCTCCTGCTCCAAATATCGCCACCTTGATTCCTTGCTTTGCCAACGATTCACCGTCTCCTTTCATAATCTCCCTCCTTTACTTTATTTTTTAAAGGTCCGTTTTTAAAATAAACGCAAAAGATGCTTTTGTCAAATCAAAACCTTTTATTTTTGCTGTTTTTGTGGTAAAAATAATTAAGATAAAAGAAATTAGTTTTTTGTGGAAGAGCCCCTGTAGCCTGCCTGCCCTGCCTACCGTCAGGCAGGCGGCAGGCAGGCTCAACGGATAGACCTGCCCGCCATGGCTTGAGCCCCTATAGTTCAATGGACAGAACAATCCCGTCCTAAGGGATAGATCTCCGTCCGACTCGGAGTAGGGGCACTATGAAAATTTTATCTTGGAATGTCAACGGCTTAAGAGCTGCCTATAAGCGAAATTTTTTGAAGTGGTTAAAATCGGTTGATGCCGATTTTATTTGTTTGCAGGAAATTAAAGCCCAGAAAGAAAAATTACCTGATGAACTTTTGAATATTGATAAATATCATGCTTTTTTTAATTTTGCACAAAAACCTGGTTATAGCGGAGTGGCAATCTATGCTAAGCAAAAACCGGCAAAAACCGAATATAAACTGGGATTAAAAAGATTTGATCAAGAAGGTCGGATTATCGCTTTAACATATCCGGGCTTCTCTTTAATAAACGTCTATCTTCCTCATGGCGGCCGCGGCAAAGAGAATTTAGTTTATAAGTTGGAAGTTTATAAGTTTTTGATAAATTATTTAAAAAAGCTAAAAGCCGAGCCAAAATTTTATTCCCTGAGTTCATCGAAGGGTAAAATTTTGGCGTCAAACCCTTCGACTCGTTCCGCTGACGGACTCGCTCAGGGAATAAATCGGCCGGTTATTATAATCGGCGATTTTAATATCGCGCATACTGCATTGGATTTAGCTCGGCCTAAACAGAATCAGAATAATATTATGTTTACGCCAGAAGAAAGGGCGCAAATAGATGCCCTCGTGGAACTTGGTTTCACGGATATATTCAGAATGTTTCATAAAGGCGGAGAAAATTATACCTGGTGGCCTTACTTTGCTAATGCTAGAGCCAGAAATCTTGGTTGGCGCATAGATTATTGTTTCACGTCAAAATCTTTGGCGCCAAAAGTCAAAAAAGCATTTATTTTGTCGGATGTTTTTGGTTCTGATCATTGCCCGATTGGAGTTGAGATTTAGACACGGTATCAAAATAGTACGATCGTATAAATATGATGCCTTTGTTTTTTTGATGTATTTTTATTGAATTTTTTATTTTTGTGCGCTATACTGAAAAAGCTGAAAGAAGCTTTTTGTTTTTTTCTGGGCCCGTGGCGCAACTGGCTAGCGCGCGTGAATGGCATTCACGAGGTTGTGGGTTCGAGACCCATCGGGTCCACCATATTGAATTAGTCGCCTCGCTCGGGGCTTCGCCCCTCGCTTCGGCGGGCAGTTTTGCGAGCAAATCAAAGGGTTTTTTGAAATCAATTTCCAGCCGTCCCGCCACAAGGCGGCGGTTCGAGCCAATTTTTTTGAGAAGATTTTTCATTTCCGAAAAATTTTCTCTGTGTCTTAGATAAAATCCGAACGTATTTTCGGGAAAATCCCGACGCCGAATTTCGTATTTCGCTTTGCGAAATGCGCCGCTAAGAAAAAAATTTATTTTGATAAATCATTTTTATTATCTCAAAGCAAAGTTAAAAATGTATCCAGTAAAAATAATGCCTACCCCGACAATTCCAGCAAAAATCAAAATCAATTTTGTTTTCATCACTTTTTTTAAAATCATAAATTCGGGAAGTGAAAGCCCTGTTACTGCCATCATAAAAGCCAATGTCGTGCCCATAGCGACGCCTTTTTCTGTTAAAGCGCTGACAAGGGGAATCATGCCTGCGGCGTTAGAATAAAGCGGAATACCAATGAGTGTTGCCAGTGGCACGGCATACCATTTATCCGCGCTGGCGTATTTTGCCAAAAAATCGGCTGGCACATAGCCGTGTATCCACGCCCCAAGACCAATACCGATTAAAATATATATCCATACTTTCTTAATAATGTCAGCCGTATATTTTTTGGCGTAAGCAATTCTGTCTTGCCATTCCATTTTTATACCGTTTTCCGAATTTATGATTTTGTTATTGAAAACAAAACTTTCAACCAAATCCTCAACTTTTAATTTGCCAATGACAATGCCTGACAAAATTGCAATTATTAAACCGCTCACAATATACAACGACGCAATTTTCCACCCAAACATTCCCAAAAGGAGAACAAGGGCAACTTCGTTAATCATTGGAGAAGCCACCAGAAAAGAAAAAGTGACACCAAGCGGCACGCCCGCCTCGACAAAACCTAAAAACAATGGAACGGCGCTACAAGAGCAAAACGGGGTAATAATTCCCAACATTGCGGCAAGAAAATTGCCGAGATATTTATTTTTTCTTGATAAAATGTTGCGGATTTTTTCTGGCGGCAAAAATGATCTAGTGATTGAAACAATAAAAATAATAACCGAAAGCAGAATAAAAATTTTTATCGTGTCATAAATGAAAAAGTTTATTGCCTCGGCAAGAATTGTTTTTGCCGCTAAATGAAAAACGCTATATGTAAGCCAATCAGCCAATAATTTTACGGGGTAAAAAATATCCATAGCAAAATTAAATAAATTTTTTAATAGCTTCTTTTATCTTTTCTATATCGGGCACAAAACCAGTCAAAATTGGTTTTTCATTTACAGCCAAAACTGGGCTGGTCATTACGCCCATTTCAACGATTTTTTGAATGTCGGTGATATATTCCACTTCCGTTTTTAATTTCAATTCTTCAGCCGCCTTCTTCGTCAGCTCAAATAATTTTTTACAGGACGGGCAACCCGAACCTAGCACTTGAATTTTCATAGTTTTATTTTCCATAGGAATTTAAATAATTATTTAATAATTTTGAAAATCTTTTTGCGACCTTTTTATTGATTGAATAAATGACTTTTAGTCCCTCTTGCCTTGACGACACTAACCCAAAATCTTTCAATACTTTTAGGTGATGAGAGGTAAGATTTTGGGCTAAATCAAGATATTGCCAAATGTCGCAAACACATTTTTCTTCCTCTCTTAAAAGGCATAGAATTTTCAGGCGATTTTCTTCACTGATTATTTTTAAAAATTCAACTGTTTGCGACAGATTGGCAACCGACTTTTTATCTTTACGACATCTTGGTTTCACCCCGTTAGAAATTTTCTTTCTTACTTTTGCCATAATAAATATTTTATGCCCCGTTAATTTTATAGAATTTCTAACGGGGTTTCATAAGTTTGTTTATTGATTATAACTATATCAACGCTTATTGATATAATAGTCCATTGATTTTCGGTTGTCAAATTTATATTTTTCCTTTATACTTAAATTATATTTGAGGCGGCGTGCCAACTTCGTTGGCACGAAATTCGGCGGCGGCGAAAATCGTCCGAGCTAATTTAAGAATAGTCCACTTTTCTTTTTATAAATTAGGTCGAATTGCTAATTAATAATTATAAAGGAGACAAAACTATGCCAGGTAGTGAAAATTAGACGGGTTTTATGTCTTGGACATTTTGGAACTTTTAGACGCCTGGCAAGTTAAATACTTAAAAAGAAATTTCGTTATAATCAAAATTCAGCAGGCTGAATTTTGATTAGTCGAATTTCTACTAACCTGGTATGCCAGGATTTGTAACAAACATAGAAAAAGATACCACCGAAAATGAGAACTTTCGGAAAGTGCTTTATACCGCTCCGCACAGCCAGCTTGTTTTGATGAGCCTAAAACCAAACGAGGAAATCGGCAATGAAGTGCATCCCGATAACGACCAGTTTTTCAGGATTGACGCGGGCGAGGGGAAAATCGTTTTTGACAATACAGATGAACACGAAATCAGCGACGGGTTTGCGGTTTTGGTGCCGGCCGGCACTTGGCACAATGTCATTAATACCTCTTTGGATAAGGCGCTCCGTCTCTACACCATTTATTCTCCGGCGCATCACCCGGACGGCACGATTGATAAGACCAAAGAGGAGGCAATGGCGGCGGAACATGAAGAATAAAAAACAAAATGTCGTCCCTGTTTTAAAGGATTCTTATTTGCGGGCAATCAGAAACAGCATAGGCACAAAATTATTCCGCAATTTTTACGCGAAAGTTGACGGAAAGTCCCGACGCAAGGCGTCGAGGATGCTCGAAATTCAAACTCCGCCTTCGGCGGAGAAAATTTCGGCAAAAAAAGATATTTTGCATGATGGCGATTTATCCTGCGCCTATTTTGTTTCATGTGTTTTGAAGATATTTGACTTAATTGGCAAAACGCATTTGACTGTTGAAGGCACCGAAGCGGATATGAAAAAAGCCGGCTGGAAAATCGTCAAAGTACCCAATAAAGGCAGCGTGCTGGTCTGGGAAAAAAAGAAATTTGGCAAAGAAGAGCATTCGCACATCGGATTTTTTATTGGCAATGGTAAAGCGATAAGTAACTCAGCAAAAAATAAAATTCCTGTGGAACACAGTTTTACATTTGGCGGAAAACGTAGGATTCAAGCGATTTATTGGCATAAAAAATTGGAAAAATAAGGAGACGTACCTAAGTGGCCGAAAGGGGTGGTCTCGAAAACCACTGTACCGGAAACGGTACCGGAGGTTCGAATCCTCCCGTCTCCGCCTTCGGTCCGCCGAAGCAGACCTACGGCGTGAGGCAGTCCGTCAGTGGGTTCGCGAAGGCGACTTTCGCTACACAAATTATGTATTTGTTTATTCATTAAAGAAAGTGCAAAGACGGTTATTATGTTGGTTATACTGATGACTTAAAAGATAGACTAGATAGACATCAAAAAAGTCATGTGTCGGCAACAGCAAATCGACTTCCCGTGAAATTAGATTTTTATTTTGCAATCAAAGATAAATACAAAGTATTTGAATTTGAAAAATATTTAAAATCAGGATTAGGAAGAATTTTTATCAGAAAACATCTATCCTAGTCAATATCTCTTTTAAAACTTATGCCCAAACATTCTCGACCCGAGAAAATTTGGCGATAGCTGGTAAACATATGGATGATTGTTATTTCCGTCGTTATCATTGTTGACTTTTTTTCTTTTGGGAAGTATAGTTTTCTTTTATCGCCCTTGACGCTTCTTTACATTTCGCTTTTGAGCGTTTATGTGACATCAAAAGAATTTCAGCGCTGGTTTCTTTCCTATCAGGGGAGGCATCCGGGAGAAATTGCGGTTGCGCTCTGGACGGGCTTGATAATTTTGATGTTAATTTTAAACGGATGGCTGGGGGGAAAATATCATATTTCTCAGGAAGTCATCTCTTTGTATCTGACAATTATCAGCATTTTCATCGTTTCAAAAGGTTCAAAAGCTTTTTATCGACTGCGTTCATCAAGATAAAATATCTTTGATTAAATTTTCAGCTGCTAAAAAATTTTATGTTCGCGTCAATTATTAATTTTGCCATAGACAATACTTTTTTAACTGTTTTGATTTTTGTGGCAGCGTTTTTTATAACCTGGATTATATATCTGCAATGGCAGATTTGGCAATTAAAAAAGAAATTAAAATTGCTTTTTGACGGCGGAAAAGCCCAGGATTTGGAGGGTGTGATTTTTGAACAGATAAAACGGTTGCGCAAAACAGAGCGGGGATTAAAAGAGCTTAATAAATTTGCGGAATATTTGGAAAAAATGGCTTTGCGAAGCGTTCAAAAAGTTGGCGTGGTCAGATTCAACCCTTTTCGCGAGACAGGTAGCGACCAAAGTTTTTCAATCGCTTTGCTTGACCCCGATGACAACGGGATGACGATTTCTGGACTTTTTACAAGAGAAGGCACAAGACTGTATGTTAAACCGCTGGCGAATGGCCAGTCAAAATATCCTTTATCCAACGAAGAAAAGGAAGCAATAGAAACGGCGGAGAAGAACTGGAAGATAAAGAAGCAGAAATAATTTCCAATTTCCAATTTCCAATCCATGGCGGCGAAGCCGCCATTTTGAACATTTAATCAATTTAGATTTTTATTAGAAATTAGATATTAGAAATTAGACATTTGAGAGTTCGCCATGGTAAATTAAATCAGTCACATATGGCTAAGGCAAATAATCAACAATCCAACTTGCAATCTCGACCTCCTGTGGTGGTCGTTTTGGGGCATGTGGATCACGGCAAGACTTCAATTTTGGATTATATTAGGAAAACAAAAGTGGTCGAGAAAGAATCAGGAGGTATTACGCAACATGTCGGAGCTTATCAGGTTGAGGTCGGTAACCCTCCTTCGTCCCGTCAAGGCGGGACTGCGGAAGGGCAAAGAAAAGTAACATTTATTGATACCCCTGGGCATGAAGCATTTTCAGCCATGCGCTCCCGCGGAGCAAATGTTGCGGATTTGGCTGTTTTGGTTGTGGCAGCAGACGAAGGGATTAAGCCGCAAACAAAAGAGGTGATTAATCTTGTGACGCATTTGAATTTGCCTTTTGTGGTGGCGCTTAACAAAGCCGATAAGCCGGGAATTATTGTGGAAAAAATTAAGAAACAATTGGCAGACAATGGAGTGCTGGCCGAGTCGCTCGGCGGCAAAGTGCCGATGATTTTGACTTCGGCAAAAACAGGCGCGGGCATTGATGAGCTGCTGGAAATGATTTTGCTCCTAAGCGAGATGGAAGAGCTGAAAGCAGATTTTTCTGTTCCGGCTTCGGGAGTCTTAATTGAGTCTTTTTTAGATTCAAAAAGAGGGCCGACGGCAACTTTGTTGGTACGCCAGGGTATCCTTTCTTCAAAAGACGCAGTTGCAACAGAATCAACTTTTGGTTCGATAAAAACCATGGAAGATTTTATGGGCCGAACGATTGAAAAAGCTGAACCCTCAACTCCGGTAAGAGCCACGGGTTTTTTGGAAGTCCCGTTGCTTGGCGAAGAGTGGCAGGTAATGGAAAACCCGGAAGCTGCGAAAGCAAGAGCAAGCCAAAAAGGCGAAATTGAGAGGAAGAAAAGAGAACCGGCTCAAATTCTTAATATCAGCCCAGAGCAAAAAGTTTTTAATTTGATTTTGAAAGCCGATGTTTTTGGCTCTCTTGAAGCATTACGTCAGACTCTGGAAACAATTTCTCAGCAAGAAGTAGTGTTGAGAGTTGTTTTGGCAGAAGTGGGAGAAATTGGCGAAGCTGATGTTAAACTAGCCGATTCTGCAAAAGCAAAGATTTTTGGCTTCAGAATTTCCCCGAGCCGAATTGCTTTAAATGTTGCCCAAAGGCTGGGCGTCAGAATTTTTAGTTTTGATGTTATTTATGAATTGGTCAAAGTAGTTAGGGAACAGATGGCTTTAATGCTTGAGCCAGAAGTGGTGCGTCAAGAAATTGGTCAATTAAAAATACTGGCTATTTTCAAGCGTGACGGTTCGCGCCAGATTGTAGGCGGAAGAGTGACTAGGGGAAAAGCAGAAAGAGGAAGTTTTGCGGAAGTTCAGAGAGGGGAAGAAAAATTAGGCAGGGGGAAAATTGCGCAGCTTCAGGCAAATAAAATAGACGTGGATTCTTGCCAAAAAGACAAAGAATGCGGAATGCTTTTTGAGGGCGAGCCGATAGTTGAGAAAGGAGACACACTGGTTTTTTTCAGAGAGGAGAAAAAGCGAAGAGAGTTATAACCTTACGAATTTACGAATCAGTACGAATTTACGAATTTATCCTGAGTTTATCGAAGGATTCGTATATTCGTAAATATTCGTACATTCGTATGGAATATGTCTCACAGAATTGAAAGACTTGACGAACTTATAAGGCAAGTTTTGGGCAGAATAATTCTGGAAGAAGAGGATTTCGGCCCTGGTGTTTTGGTGACAATCATGAAAGTTCAGACTTCGGATGACGTTCTGCACTCAAACGTTTTTTTGAGCGTTTATCCCACGGAAAAAGGGGAGGGCGTTTTGGAAAGATTAAATCGTCATATTTTTAACCTCCAGCAATTGCTGAATAAAAAACTGGAAATGCGGCCGGTGCCAAAAATCAGGTTTGTCTTAGACAAAACAGAAGCAGAGGCGCAGGAGCTGGAAGAATTAATGGAGAAGTAATTTTTAAAAAAGAATCTTTCAGAAACCCCACCAAGGCGGGGTTTTTATTGTCGCGGTGGATTATTCTCATAGACTTTGGGTAATTCGCATGTTACAATTCTTTAATTTATGCCAGGTAGTAGAAATTTGACAATTCGCGTAGCGAATAAAAAATAAATTTTTTCTGCTTGGTATGGCTAATTTAATTTAAAAATATCTATCTAAATAACCAGTTAAATTTTCACTACCTGGTATGAACACCCAATTTTTAGCGGCAAAAAAAGCGATTGATGCTTCGGAAAAAATTTTGCTGGCCAGCCATGATGAGCCGG
>Ga0210016_1000772_pt1 | contig 28964 bp, 29 predicted proteins | sample CryGeyCG2014_300_FD_185454 | JGI IMG/M metagenome (GOLD analysis project Ga0210016, IMG submission 185454) | Groundwater microbial communities from aquifer - Crystal Geyser CG02_land_8/20/14_3.00 (SPAdes) (version 2) | ecosystem: Environmental > Aquatic > Deep subsurface > Groundwater | place...
TATCAACAATAGTCAAATCGTCTTTATTGAAGAGCTCAAAGACAGCGGCAAAGTAGTTCAAGCAATCTTGCAGTATAAGATAGGCAATACCCCTGCCGCTACTCAATAATTCTAGTTGATATTTAAAATTTATCAGTATGTGGGCATTTGTCTTTTATTATAACCTCATTTAAGGTGTTAAAATCCCCAATAATAATTTGGGGATTTTTGATTAGATGTTTTTTGACTTTTTGGGCTAAAAATGGGACAATAGGAATATACGAAATTGCAAATTTTAATAGAAAAATATGAGTCAAAACCCAGATAAAAATAAATATGAAATTGGTGTTATTTCTGACACTCAAGATTTAAAAGGATCAGAGCAGATAAAACGGGCTTTAGAACCTTTAAGAAAATTAGAACAAGGAGGCGTTGATTTAGATATGATTGTTCATATTGGTGATGTGGGAGGGACAGGTATAATTTCAAAATATGTTAGGGAGGGTAAGGGATTGGAAGTAAGATATGATAAGGAGAGTCAGGAAGATAAATTATCAGAAGAGATGGAGGATTATAAAAAACTCATTAACTCTTCAGAATATCAGGAATTTTCTAAAGAGCTTAAAATCAAAGGAGTGGAGCAAGATATTGTAATTTATGCTTTATGGAGAGCAAAACAAGAGAAAAAATATCAGGAATCTTTAGAAGATATGAGAAGATGGGTTGAAGATGTTGTAAAACAATTAGGAGAATTTAAAAGCGAAGTCAAGCATATCGTAGGGAATGCTGATCGTGCTATACCTGAAAAACTTGAAGCAGTCCAAACTTTACTTAAGGAGCAAAATATTGAGACATATGATAAACCTATTCATTTAGATTTAGATAAAAAGAAGTCTTTAGTTTTTTGGCCGTCAATAAATGTGAATGAGAAGGATGATAAGCAAATGCAAGAACTTAATAATACAATGGATGAGTTTGCTGAGAAAATGAAAGACAAAGAAAGTGTTTTAATATTTGCTCACGAGACACCATTTAAAGGACCAAAAAAACCAGGAGTTTATCAGACAAGAGTTGAAGATGCTGGTTTGCCAGGATCAGAGAGAGTTCCTTATAAACAATTTTTACCGATCAGTAAATATATTTTAGAACTTTGTCGTAGGTTGCCAGCTAAAACTAAAATTGCCTTGACCTGTGGTCATATGCATGCGCCAAGAGAAATAATTGGAGTGGGAACGCAGTATTTAAAATTTAATGAGGAAGGAAAGGCCAAATTGCGTTTATTCGGTTTAGACAAAACAATAAATAAAGAAAAATACGAGACTATTCCGGGTCAAAAAAGAACTGTTGATTTATATTACCTGCCTGCTGGCGAAGTAGGTAAATTTGAAATAGATGATGATGGGAATACAACTTATCAAAAATTGGAACAATAGTATGGCGAAAAAAGAAACGGATTTAAAAGGTATTACAGCTTCCCCAGGCATTGTGGAAGGGAAGGTTTTAATTATTAAAAATCCTGCCAAGCCAGTTGAGCCAAAACGCGGCTGTATTATTGTGACTACTTTTACTACTCCAGTTATTGCTTTGGCACTTACAGAGGCAGCTGGAATTATTTGTGAAAAAGGTGGTTTAACTTGTCACGCTGCCATAATTGCTCGTGAATTTAATATACCTTGCATTGTGGGAGTTAAAAATACTCTCAAAAGATTAAAAAATAATCAAACAATAATTCTTGACGCTAATAAAGGTAAAATATATGAAGCTTAGCCAAAAAGCTAAAAAATTAATAGATGCCAATTGCCTTTGTATTTTGAGAGGTATGGGCAAAGGCGGTTCTTCTGGCAGATGGCCTATGCCAGTATTGAAAACCACTAATGAAGCCTCAATATTTTCTGAGCCAGTAATAGCTCAAAAATTTTATGAAAGAGTAAAAAGCTTAGAGAGTAAATATAAATCAGTTTCAAGAATTTCTAAAATAATCCCTTACCCGAGTCCATTGGCAAGATTAACAATGATTTTTCGTTCTCGTAAAATTTGGCAGCTGAATCAGGTACAGCAAATAGAAATGGCCAATATATTAGCTGAAATTCTTTATAACAAATATCAGACTAATCATTTTTGTCAGCATGGGAAAAATATACTTTGGTCAAATAAGGAGCAAAAAGATAATTTTACACGGCTTAAAAAGGCTAGAAAATATTTAATGTCATCTTCCGTTATAACAAGGTTGAATGGCAGATTATGGCTGTATGCGGAAATGATTTATTCTCGTTGGCATAATTTAGGTCATGAGTTCCACGGACCTTATACTTATAATAAAAATGAAAAATTATTAGTCAAAGAATGGCACGATTTACAAGGTCTAGGCTGGCCAGTATTTAAAAATTTTCCTTATAAGAAAATAATTTGTTATGAGTTTTATAAAAACAATTCTATTTATATTGACATTCACAATCGGTTAGCAACTTCAAAGCCATTAGCTCAAACCCTTACTCGTTCATATGTTGAGATTGATGGCAAATTAGCCGATGAGAAAAGAAATGAAAAAGTAGTCAAAGCCCTTAATAGCTATTTATCAAAAGGTGAGAAATATCTGGCTAGCAGGAGTAAAATTCAATTAAAAAAGATAAATGCGGTAATGGAATTTTATTCAATAAAACCTTTGGCTGACGGATTAGGAGAGGATTGGAAACCATCACAGAAATTATTAAATGACATTGAGAAAGGTAAATTAAACAAAGAGGCAAAGGATGTGCTGGCGCGTTTGAGCTATTATTATCCCCGTATTAATAAAAGCAATGTCCGTATACTATGGAATCCTAGTTTTAAATTTAGCTAGAATTAGATATACGCAGCATTATTGAGATTTATGATTCATTATCAAAGCTCTAAATGGCAGATTTTTGTGAGCCGGCCCACCTCTATTCTCAAGAGGGATTTTATAAAGTGGACTTATTTATCGTTAGACAAGATCAGTGGATTTAATTTATCTAAGATAGTTGCTATTGGGAATAATCAAGAAATGGATGTATTTGTAAATAAAAAAGAAGATAGGAAAAATTATCAGCAGATTATAAGTCAATATTGCAACGGAAAAATAGAAAAAATTTTTGCTCAATATAAAGAAATAATTACAAATTATCAATCGGCTGGACATAACCTGCCTAAACAATGTTTGAATTCCATGAAGGATATTGGTCCGATCTTAATTTATTCGTATTATGTTGAAAGATTGGTAGATTTAGAAGAAAGTAAACGAAGAGATGAGTTAATTGAATTGAACGGCAATTTACGAGATAGTGGGGCAAAAATTGTTTATCCTCTTTATAATTGTGCTTACAAGTTTTTGCAGAAAAAATATGGTAATAAGCCTATTGATAGTTATCTCATCAAAGAATTAGCAAAGCTGGTTGATGGAAGAGAAATTTCTAAAAGAAAATTTTTTTATATATTTGTTGGTACAAAGAAAAATACTCATATTTATACCGGTGATGCAGCTAAAGTTTTTTTACGGCGGCATGGATTTATACCAGCCATAAATAATCAAGCGAGAGAGCTGAAAGGTTTGACGGCCTGTCAAGGCAAGGTGAAAGGGCAAGTTAAAATAGTGCGCGGGTTATCTGATATAAAAAATTGCAACGGTAAAGTGGTTATTTGTAGAGAGACCATTATTGAATATATGCCATATATTAAAAAAGCTTTAGGCTTAGTTACTGATCTTGGTGGCATCAACTGTCATGCCGCAATTGCTACCCGCGAATTTAAAATCCCATGTGTTGTTGGTACTACATTTGCTACGCAGGTTTTTAATGACGGAGATTTAGTGGAAGTTGATGCTAATAAGGGGGTTGTCAAAAAAATAGAGGATTAACTGTATAAAGACAGTTGAAGAATAATTATTGTTGATATTATAAAAACCTAACTTGTAAAGTTGGGTTTTGATTTAATAAAATTTTAGAACATTCCATATTTTTTAGAGCCATTAGATTTTTTCAGTTTTGTCCAAAATTTTGGTGAAAACCGCCAAATGTGTGTGCACATTACCGCAGTCTATTGACATTTTTTTAGTTATATGCTATTATAATACAATATCCCAAATTTATTGACAAAATTATAATAATTACTGTAAGATGAAATAATAAGAAATTTTAGTCATTTTTTCCTTCATGAGTAGCGAAAGTGAAAGTATCCCTCCTTACTGGATCAATTAGCGCAAGTTCAGGATAGTTGAGTTTTCTCAAATGTTCTGACGCTCATGAAGGGTAAAATAACTAAAATAAAATCTCCCCCGATATCGTGTCGGAGGAGATTTTGATAAGGAGTCGCCATAAATATTTAATTGCAACTTCCTGCCGGAGTACTGGTACTGCCAGCCTGGGTTTGGCCAGTTAAGGCATTCTGGCAGCCGTCAACATCGTTGTATTTGCAGAAATTAGCCCTGACAGTTTCCGCATCAATGCCATTAAATGCGTATCTGTTATTAACCAGCCATGTCGGGCTGGCGCCAATGTCTAAACTATTAGCCAGGGCAATATTCTCACTATGCAATTTTTTGCCCTCACTGCCTTCAAAACAAGCTTTGATAGATGGATAATTAGCCGCGCACTCCGTCCAGTCGCCCTGGATATTTTTATTGCGGCACCAGATATAATCCAGATAAGTTTCAGGATAATATTTCAGGGCGCATAACTCGCGTATATTTTCATCAACCTCGTTCTGGCCATGCAAAGATTGAAAACTGCCGTCAGCATTTTCGTTAGCAATATAATTGATGTGGAAATCAACATTATTGCCAAAATTATCCAAGACTTCTTTCATCACATTCATGGCTTGTGTGCCATAAGGGCACATGCTCATCACAAATAAATCAAGCCTTTTTGCTTTCTCGCTCCGGCACTCCAAAAAGCCTGTGCAGTCAGGATCAGCGCAGTCCACCTTGCCATTGCCAGTATCATCAATGTTATTATAACAAATCTCTTTAGCAGGATCATGGCTGGCGCCAATGGCTAAATTATACAAGTCACCGGTCGGGGTCAGATATTTTTGCACTTGGTTATAATTATCCGTCATTTCAACATCTTTGGTAAATAAAACAGCTGGTAAATAAGTCAGTTCATACTTTTCAAAAAATTCTTTGCCCTTGTCAGTTATATAATCCATTTCGGCAAATTTGATTTTTGGGAAAGTAGTTTTTAATTGTTCCTCAAGCCCGGTAGTGGCGCACATGTCAGTGGTGCATCTTGAATCGCGTATTAAGTAGGCAGTAAATTCTTTATCTTGAGGCAATTCTTGACAGACTTTGGCCTTATTTTCAGTTGCTTCACACAGCGCCCGCTGGAGTGCAATCTGTGTTCTGGCGCCGGTATATTGTTCACCATTAATATAAAATGTCGGGCTGCCACTGACATTTAATTCTTTGGCTTTAGTCAAGCTGGCAGTTAAAAGTTCAGCCCCTGTCTGACCTGCAGCGCAAGTTTTAAGCTCGCTAAAATCAGCGCCAATTTCATTGGCGCAAGACTCAAAACTAGAATTTAAGTCCTGGTAATTTTTATTTTGGCATGCCAGATATTTCCAAAATTTATCCTGATAATTGTTTTTGACGCATAATTGATATAAATCGCCCATAACTTCATTTTGGCCATGTAAAGATTGGAAGTTGCCATCAGCAGTTTTGTCCGCAATATATTCCACGTTAAAATTAACATAATCCTCAAGGCCAGCCATGGCAGCGGCAACCGCTTCTTCAGCCTGTGTGCCATAAGGACATTGGCTCATCACATACAGGTCAAAATTGATTTTTTCTGCGTTAGCCTTGTTTTTGTTCTGGGTAAAATAAGCGGCCACGAGTAAAATTACAAATAGTCCGGCAAAAAGCAAGATTTTCTTGCCTTCCCGGCCATCTTTGGACCGGACATCTTGATTATGGTCTTGCATATTATTTCAATTAGTTGTTAACAATTATTATATTATTTTAACATATATCTGGAAAATGACAAATTTTAAAAAACTTGCATTTTTTTTAATAATTTGATAGACTTTTTTTAAAGTGATGCGCTGTTATAGCTCCACGCCTAGACGTGCATTTGGCGAGACTGGTTTGGGAGATTTGTCCGTTCTTTTTGTTTTCCGCCTATAGCTCAGCTGGTAGAGCAACTGCCTTTTAAGCAGGAGGTCCCAGGTCCGAATCCTGGTGGGCGGAGAACAAAGTGGACGGGGCGGATATTTGCCAGACACCTTATACGGGTGTCTTTTAGTTGCACAATCTCTTTTCCGCTTTTCTTTTGTTTTTTTTGCTCTATAATATAATTATCTTTCATTTATCCACAACATGGAAAATAAATATTATTAACTAACAATTAGGAGGGTGATAAAGAGATGAAACAGTTACCACGGTCTTGGGACGCCGGCGCTAATTTAATCATAGGCAATCGCATCCCCAAAGATTACTTTATTACTAAAGGTCGGGGAGAAAGTGATATTACTTTTCACGCCGGTTCATATCACCTGGCCTTGAAAGAGGCGGGGATTGAGTCATATAATATTATGACTTATTCATCAATTCTGCCGGGCGTTGCCAGACTGGTGAAAAAACCCCAAAGCTATACCCATGGTTCTGTCATGGAGACAATTATGTCAGTCTGCAACATGGTAGGCGGCCAGAGAGGCACGGCCGGTATCATCTATGGTTGGCTGTATGATAAAAAAACCAAGCAAAAATATGGCGGTCTTGTGTGTGAATGCAGCGGCAATATCAGCCAAGCTGAAACGAAACATCAGCTCAAGGCCAGTTTAAACGAGCTTTATTTTAACGGTTATTCAGTTAAATATAGGTTGAAAGATGAGAAAATAATGATAAATTCTTTTACACCCAAGAAAAAATTTGGCACAGTTTTGGTCGGTCTATGTTTTGTTAATTATCTTTATCCCCAGGTATAAATTACCAATGCCGCCGGTCTTAACTGCTGATTATTACTTCTTTTTTGCCAGGTAATATCTCAATCCAGGTATTACCTGGTTTAAATTTAATCTCATTGCCAGTCTCGTCATAAAAAATAGTTCTAGAATTGTAATCACTCTTCTGCCAATTACCCCTAATTATTAGCCCATCGCGGAATATCCAGGCATTGCCTTGGCCAATTAAATTAAGTTTTATTCTGCCCTCATTGTCCAACACGACTTCTTGAGGCACAAATTGGATGACCACATTTTGCACGGCCAATTGTTTATTATTCAGCGCGTCAATCTGCTTTTCATTCCCTTGAAACCTTAAATAACTTTGGGTGGTTGTGCCGTATTCGTAAGCTGCATTATAAACGTCTGCCGCTGAAAATTTTATTTTAATTTTATTAGCCGTTTCAGAGTTATTTGTTTTAATTTGTACGTTGAACTGCCATGCCTGATAATCAGGCATTTTATCTTTAAGCTGCCAATCAACCACGCCATGTGCCAAATTATCACTTGAGGTAAATAGATTATGGGGCGCTGGGCGCGAATAAACCCGCCAAAAATAGTCTGGTCCCCACCAAGCAATTTCTTCCAGGTTGCTCACACCCAGCTCTTCAATTCTTTTTAAGCCTGCGGGTGAACCGCCTGAATGGGCCAACAGCGCCCCATATTCTTTGGCCAATTCCACAAAATACGGCCGGGTTGATCTGATTGGTCCGATTTTAGCCAGTTCCCCGCTGTCTTTTTCAGGAGTATAAATTGCTAAAAATCTTGTGGCGCTACCTTCCACACAGGTTTCATAGACTACACTTGCCCCAGACAGGCCATAATTTGGCCAAGAATCAAAATGGTTATCAATTGTTACTGCCACCGGCGTTAGATTTTCTCGGCCTTTATCAACCACCAAGCCATCAATCCTTCTGCTAATCAAATTTTCTGCATTATTAATATTATTAATAGTAATATTTTTAGTCATTACTGGTTGCTGATCATACCAACAAATATACGCTAATTGATAAATAAGCAATCCCTCAACTAGCACTAAAATACCAACTAAAAGTATTAGTTGGTATTTAATTATCTTGCTAATAATCTGATTAAAATTTGTCATTTGATTTTTAGATTGCTAGGTAGTCTTATCTTCTTTCTTATTCCCCTCTGGTTTTGTGTCTCCCTCTTGGACTTCCTCTTTTTTCTCTTCAGTTTCTCCTGCCGCTGGGGCTTCTTCTTTTTTAGGTTCCTCAAATATTTCTTCTTTAATCTTTTGGACACTGATAATTGATGCTTCTGGGTCAGTCACCAGAACCAAGCCCGCTGGCAACTTGATATCTTTGGCATTCAGCACATCACCGATCTCTTTTAGTTTTTTTCTGATGTCAACCTCAATTTCTTTGACCAAATTTTTTGGCAAACATTCAACTTCAAGGACATCCATATTTCTTGTTACTTCGCCCTGGCTAGCCTTTTCCACCTCTTCAATGCCAGTGAATCTCAACTCAACCTCAACTACCAATTTTTTATTCATAGCCAGTTGATAAAAATCAACATGAATATATTGGTCATTGACTGGGTTGCGTTGAACAGCATGAATCAAAACTTTAATCGGCTCTTGATTTTCCACTGCCAATTCAATCAAAGTTGATTCACCGGCTTGATGATAAGCCTTGTTAAATTCTTTGGCATCTATCGCCAAATTAATATTTTCAGAATTTGGTCCATAAACAACAGCCGGAATTTCTTTGCCTAATCCTTGTTTTTCTTTGCCTCTTTGACGAGCATTGAGTTTAATCTTTGACATGATCTAAATGTTTAATTAATCTATTTTTTTATAAACCTCCAAAACATCATCCTCCTTAACCATCCCGCTATCTTTGATTCTTATAGTATCGTCATAATTCATATCAGTTATCACGGCCATCATGGTCACTCCCAAAAAATCAGTATATAGGAGCGATAAAACCGCTCCCTGACATCGCGGGCAATGGCTGTGAACCAAAGCTGTTTCTCCGGTGTTTTCAATCACTTTCATTTTTGACAGCCGATAGTCCTTGTCACACAGAGGGCAAAATATTATTGCTTCTTTTCTCAATTGTTTCAGGGCAATAGACATCGATTTAGCTTTTGTTTTTAAGTAATAATATTATAAATCCAAATCTTTTAAGTGTCAAGCCAGTATCTTCTGTCTAATTCTGATGTTAACCACTATGCCAGTGGCAAACATTGCCACTACTAAAAATGACCCACCATAACTAATAAAGGGCAGTGACAGTCCGGCTACCGGCAGCATACCCATATTCATCCCAAGATTAATCACCAGCTGCACAAAAAATATCAAGCCAAATCCATAGACCAAATAACAGCTAAAATCGTCACGTGCCTGGCGCATAATTAATATTAATCTTAGCAATAGCACCGTAAATAGCCCCAAGACTAAAATTGTTCCCACCAATCCCAAAGCCTCGGCTATCATGGCAAAAATAAAGTCAGTTTGTGTTTCAGGCAAAAAACGTAGTTGGCTCTGCGTGCCTAGTCCCAACCCCCTGCCCAAGAGCTGGCCTGAACCGATAGCGATGACTGATTGCCGGACATTATATCCCTCTTTTAAGGGGTTACTCGTTGGATTTAAAAAGGTTGAAATTCTTGTTTTTTGATAGTCAAAGAGTAAAAGATTCCAAGCCGCCATGCTTAATATTACCACGCCGATTAGTAAGATTATCAAATGTTTTGGTTTCATAGATAACAGCCCAAAAAATCCCAAGCCGATAGCCAGCATCACTGCCGCTGAGCCAAAGTCTGGTTGCAGCATGGCTAAGGCAGCCGGGATTAAAGTCAAAAGCGCCGTGATTAAAATTGTTCCCGATTCATTTTCTCTGCCTTTTCTTTTAGTGTAAACATAAGCCAGGCTAATGACCAAAATAAATTTTGTCAGCTCTACCGGTTGCAGCCCAAAGCCAAAAAAGTAAAACCAGCCGGTCGTGCCCCTGATCGTTGCGCCCCAGAGAAGTACTGCTATCATCAGTATGATTGAGCCAAAATACAAAATCAGACTGTAGTCTTTCAATCTACGGTAGTCAATGGCACTAGCAAGAATCATGGCGGCAAAACCAATCACAAAAAAAATAAGCTGCTTGTTAAATAACGTCCAATCAGGATTTTCAACATTGAGGGTGCCAGTATAGAGGCTGGCCAGTCCCAAGATGGTCAGCAGCATGGTTGGTGCCAGCAGCAGCCAATCTATTTTTTTTAAATATTGTAAATAATTCTTAATCATCCGTTAAAAAATTTCAGACACATCTGAAATTTAATCCGTTAAATTCAATTTGTAAAAATTATTCCCGTCCTGGCGGCGAGCCAGGTCCTGCTTCAATCTCCATAATAGAGTCTTGGCTAAGTAAATTTACTTCTGGATAAACTTTAACCTGCCGCACAGACTCATTCAGGCTCTCCTGCCAGCCAATTTCAATTTTCCTTTCCTCCCCTGACATCAGTTTATTAATCATAATGTAGTCTAGGCCAATTGGTTTTAAACTGTGATTATATATCACCACCGACAAACCAACTTCCCAGAAACTATAAGGTGTTTCATTAACAATCATTATTGCCACCTGACCGGCCGTTGAGCTAGAGCTCATCGGTTGAAAAACACTTTTTTTTACTTTTATCCCGTCTTGATGCGAGAGCAGACTAAAATCTTTGATTTTTTGCCAGCGGCTGCCAAGAATTTTTAAGGTTGCCTCACCCTCAATTTCTGAATTAAAATACATCAATTGTTTTTCACTGTTTGGCAGGAGGAATGTTTCTCTCGGCTCCAGAGATTTACCAGCCACTTCAAAAGTATAGCGCAGTTCCATCACTGCCCAATCGCTGTTGTTATTTTTTATTGTGGCCAGATAATCATGCTTATTATTATTGGTGATGCTAGTTACTTCACCCGCCACTAAGCTTTTCGGTTTATTTTTACTGATTGCCTCTGGATTGACCAAATTCAATTTCAATTGGTTTAAAACATCTTGTTCTTTCATTGCCCCTGTTTGGTAATTAATAAACACCGAGCCTAAGAGAAAGACAATGATAATATCAGCAAAAAACAGTAAAAATACAGCGGATCTTTTAATAAGTATTTTATGTTTAGCATAAAAATACGCCAGTTGAATTTTCCATCCCGGTACAGGTTCTGCTAAAGATGTTTGTATTTGTTTATTCCCCATGCTATTTATTATATCACATCTTTTCTGGCGCGCTAACACCTAAAGTTCTTAAAACATTTTCTAAAACTTGTTTAACAGCTTTAACTAAATTCAACCTGTCTTTAACCACCTGATTGTTTTTAATCACTCGGCACTGCTCATAAAAATTATGAAATTTGTCAGCCAGGGCAATGGCATAAAAGGGTAATTTATGCACTTCATAATTTTCAGCCACTTCCTGAATAAGTTCCGGCCATTTTATCATTTCTTTAATCAATTCCTTTTCAGTCGGCTTTAGCTCTTGTCCCGACGCTTCGGTCGGGATCCCGAGCTTGCCTCGGGATTTTTCAATTATGGAGCAGATTCTAGCATGCGCGTACTGCACATAGTAAACTGGATTTTTCTGTGATTTTTCTTTGGCCAAAGTTAAGTCAAAATCCATTGCCTTGTTGCTGGCATGCATTAAAAAGAAAAATCTTGTCACATCGAGCCCTACTTCATTGATCAGCTCATCCATTGTCACATATCTCCCTTTTCTTTTGGACATTCTAACTTCTTTGCCATTTTCAATCAGCCGCATTATTTGCATTAAAAATATTTCCAACTGCCCTTGATAGCCGATCAATTCCACGGCTGATTTCATTCTTGGCACATAGCCGTGATGATCAGCTCCCCAAAGATTAATTACTCTGTCAAATTTTCTTTGATGAAATTTATCCCAGTGATAGGCGATGTCGGCCAAAAAATATGTTTTATCGCCATTGGATTTAATTAATACCCTGTCTTTATCATCAGTTTTTCGCATGTCCGCGGTTTTCAGCCACGTTGCGCCGTCTTTTTTATAAACTAAATTTTTCTTTTCTAATTCTTCAAGCATTTTATCAATTTTGCCTTTTTCGTGCAGTTCTTTTTCGTAAAACCAATGATCAAATTTAATCCCCATTCTTTGCACCGCTGGTTTAATATATTTTTCCAGAATTATTTCCGCTCCTTTTAAACCAACTTCAAAAGCATCATCACCCTTAATTTGTTTGGCCAATTGATTGATATATTCGCCAGAATATTCAGCCTCTTTGTCTTTAAGGATTGAGTGTCCAAGAATTTTTACCTGATTTCCCCAATTATTTACCAAATATTCTCTGGCAACTTTATGTCCGGCTAAGCTTAAGACATTAGCCAGTACATCTCCAGCAAAGCCACCTCGGCCATTAGCCAAAGTTAATGGCCCGGTAGGATTAGCTGAAATAAACTCAATTTGAATTTTTAGTTTTTTCTCTGCCTTAATTTCCCCATATTTATCCTTCTTTTCTAAAATTTCCCCCAACGTTTTTTTAAGGGTTTTTTCAGACAAATAGAAGTTTATAAATCCAGGCTTGGCTGCTTCAACCTTTGTAAAATTTTTGTCAGCCAGCTCAAGCGCAATGTCTTGCCCGATTTCCAGCGGGTTTTTTTTGAATTTTTTAGCCAGCGCCATGGCAACATTGCAAGAATAATCACCCAGCTCGCTTTGGGGCGAGTAGGCTACCTGAAATTCAATATTCTCAAGCTTATATTTTTTCTTTAAAACTTGATTTATTTTTTGTTTAATTGTATCTTTAATAGTCATAAATAGTCATATGAATTCATTATATCCTAAAATTTGTTATAATTAAAGAGTAATATGTCTATTACCATTAATAAACTTGCTTATTATGATTACCAGATCCTTGACACTTTTGAGGCTGGTTTGGTATTATCTGGTCCAGAAGTCAAAGCAGTCAAAAATGGCGGCATTAATCTTAAGGGTTCATACATTAATATTAAGGATGACAGACAAGCTTCGCTTGTCAAGGCGCATATTTCTTCCTATAAACCAGCTCAACTGGTTCAAAGAAATTATGATCCCTATCAGGAGCGCCGATTGCTTTTAAACAGAAAAGAATTAAAAATTCTATTGGGCAAATCAAAAGAAGCAGGCATCACCGTTGTTCCCTTAAAAGTTTATCTTAAGCACGGCCTGATCAAGCTAGAAATTGGCATCGCCCGCGGCAAAAAGAAATATGACAAAAGGGAAACCATTAAGAAAAGAGATTTTGAGCGCAGAAAAAGGAGAGAAATCACTTTTTAATTTAACGGGGCGTAGTATAATGGTAGTACGCGTCCATGGGGTTGGCGGATTATTATCGCCAACGGGCGAGGAGACCTGCCAGCGGCAGGTCACCACAAGCCCAGGGCTTTTGTTTTTTGTCGGGAAAGGCGGGGTGTCGTATAACGGTAGTACGCGTCCATGGGGTGGATGTAGCCGGAGTTCAATTCTCCGCACCCCGATTTTAAAACCACTCAACGCCTTGAGTGGTTTTAAAAATGAGAATAATAAATTGTAAGAGTTTTTACATGCTGCTCCACTTCGCGAACATAATAAATAACGACAAGAATGCCGCGCCCATTATTATCGGCGCGATGAGAGAAATATAATTTCTTTTTTGCGGATGGAAACGGCGCAGCAATAATGAATTACTGACAACTGAAATTGAACTTAAGGCCATAGTCAGACCAGCTAATTCTGGCTTAAGGATTATGCCTAGCCCGGCAAACACGCGCGCGGCAATGGGAATGCCAATGACATTGTAAAATAAAGCAAAAAACATATTTTGTTTGATTTTCCCCATTGTTTCACGGCTTAATTTTATGGCGGTTAAGACATCGCGCAAATCATTTTTAATTATGACAATGCCGCCGGTTTCCATAGCCACATCCGTGCCCGAACCCATAGCAATGCCCAGGTCTGCTTGAGCCAATGCTGGCGCGTCATTAATGCCATCGCCGACCATAGCGACTTTGACGCCAGTGCCCTGAAGTTTTTTCACTTCATTGGCTTTATCTTCAGGCAATACTTCGGCCAACACATTTTTAATGCCGGCTTGGCTGGCAATAGCTTTAGCTGTGCGGCGATTGTCACCGGTAATCATAAAAACTTCCAAGTGTTGCTCTTGCAAAGCGCGCACCGCTTCAATAGTTGTTTCTTTAAGCGTATCCGCGACCGCCACCAGTCCTAAAATTTCTTGCCCCGAGGCCAAAAGTACGACTGTTTTGCCACTTTCTTCTAATTTACAAATTTTGTCTTCAACTTTTTCAAGCACAATAGTTGGCAGACCAATCACATCAGACATCAATTTGCGGTTGCCAAAATAATATTTAGCGCCATTTAATATTCCTTCAACACCGTGACCTGGAATGGCTCTAAACTCGGTTACTTCACTTAGCGAAATGGATTCTTCTTGAGCGTATTTAACAATCGCCTCGGCCAGCGGATGCTCGGACAGTTTTTCTAAACTTGCCGCCAGCATTATAATTTGTTTTTCATCAGTTAGACCAGCACCTATGACATCAGTGACTTCTGGCTGACCTTTAGTCAAGGTGCCGGTTTTGTCAAACACCACGGCTTTAATTTTACAGGCCGCTTCCAGCGGCTCGCCGCCTTTGATAAGCACACCATGTTCCGCGCCTTTACCTGTGCCAACCATAATAGCGGTTGGTGTTGCTAGGCCTAAAGCACAAGGACAGGCAATGACAATTACTGAGGTAAAAGCCATCAGAGCGAAAGTGAGGCTAGCGCCGAGCACAAAATACCAGGCTAAAAATATCAGCACAGCCAGGCTAATAACAAGCGGTACAAAGTAAGCTGAAATTTTATCCGCCAATGCTTGGATGGGCGCTTTTGACCCTTGGGCTTCCTCAACCACGCGAATGATTTGGGCGAGCATTGTTTCGCTCCCCACTTTGGTGGCGGTGAACTCAAAACTGCCATGTTTATTAATGGTAGCGCCGATCACAATAGCGCCAACATTTTTTTCCACTGGTATGCTTTCTCCAGTCAGCATTGATTCATCCACCGAAGAATTGCCTTTAATAATTATACCGTCTACTGGTATTTTTTCACCCGGCCGCACCAGAATCGTATCGCCGGCCACTACTTGCTCAATCAGCACATCTGTAACCACGCCGTTTTTTATCAGACGCGCAGTTTTAGCTTGCAAACCCATTAATTTTTTAATCGCGTCTGAAGTGCGTCCTTTGGCTTTTGCTTCCAACCATTTTCCAAGCATCACAAAAGTAATTAGGAAAGCGGCGGTTTCAAAATAAAGTTCTGGAATTTTGGCGCCATTTAATCCAATGAGTCCGCCAGTTTTCAACGCATAAGCCATAAACTGGACTAAACTATAGAAGAAAGCAGTTGAGGTGCCAATCGCAATCAAACTGTCCATATTAAATGTTTTCATTCTTAAACTGCTCCACATGCCTTTATAGAAGCCGGCGCCGATAATAAATTGCACTGGCATCGTGAGGATAAGCGAGACAATGCCAATGTATGGCAAGAGTGCGGCGCGACCGGGCAGAAACGAGAAAAAATCTAATAACATGAAATAGAACATAGGGACGCTTAAAATAAGGCCCCAGAAAAATTTTCGCCAGTATGTTTTGATAACATTTTCCCGTTGACGTTGTTCTGCTTCAGGATTACTGGCCTCAGCCACCCGGGCTTTATAGCCAGACTTTTCTACCGCGCTAATAAGCTGATCTATTGATGTGAGTGAGCTGTCAAAAACCACGCGCGCTTTTTCAGCTGCAAAGTTAACATTCAAGGTTTTAACGCCATTCACTTTTTTCAAGCCGCGCTCAATCAATCCGGCGCACGAAGCGCAGTGCATGCCAGTGATATTAAATTGTTGAGTTTGAATAGCCATATTTTTTAGTAATTTTAAAATTTTGAATCAACTCTTAAGCTTATCTTATGAAAAACTCAGATTAAATCTTGGCAAAAATTAACTTAGATCTTTTTTCTTTTCCTCAAACTCGTGCTTATCAATCTCGCCTTTGGCATAGCGCTCTTTTAAAATATCAAGAGCGCTTTTTTCTTTATTGTTTCCTTTCTTATCTTTTTCATTCTGACTGCCGACCCATTTGATAAATGCGATTATGCCCCAGGCAATCAAAATCCAGAACAGAATCATAAAAACCCAGCCAAAGCCAAAACCCATTGGATTGTTGTAAAATGACCACATCATAAATTTTTATTAAATATCCATTAATTTTTTTATGTGACCTTTATTAAAAAGTTAAAATTTTATCGCTTTCTTTTATCATCGCATACAAATCGTTCAGGGTACTTATGGGGCAAGTTTTAATAAAAAATTTTAAATTATCTATCCAGCTAACCAGCCGCCGTCAATGACCACAACTGAACCAGTCATATAGCTTGAATCATCTGAAGCTAAAAAAGCCACTAATTCGGAAACTTCTTCTGGTTTGCCAGCGCGACGAAGCGGCACTTGAGCTAGCATGGCTTCAAATGTTTTTGGGTCTGATTTAACGGTGTTAATCATTGGCGTTTCTATAATGCCTGGCGCTACGCAATTTACTCTGATGTTAAATTGAGCCAATTCTACGGCTAAGGCCTCGGTTAAAGCCGCAATGCCGCCTTTAGACGCGCAATAATGGGCAATATTTGGAAGACCAATACCTTGTTGGCCCATGGCCACTGAAGCGATATTCACAATCGCGCCGCTGCCTTGTTTTTTCATTTGAATTGCCGCTGCTTGAGCGCATAAAAATTGACCTTTCAAATTTATATCCAAAGTTTTATCCCATTCTTCCTCGCTCATTATTAAAAAAGATTGAAATTCAGCAATGCCAGCATTATTAACTAAAACATCTATGCGGCCAAATTTTTGCACTGCTGCTTGAAACACTTGAGCCACTTCGTCTTTTTGAGTGACGTCAAGTTTAAGAGCCAAGGCATGGCCGCCTTGTTTGTTAATTTCTTCAACAACCTGTTGACATTCTCCTTGACTGATGTCAGTGACCACCACCTTGGCCCCATATTTAGCCAAAGTCAAAGCATGAGCGCGGCCCATACCGCGGCGCGCGCCAGTAATTAAAGCGACTTTGTTATTAAGATTAGGCATAGAATTAAGTTTATTTAATAAATTGAAATTAAACCGACCTTTATAATTTACGAACAAAACATTGGATGAATAATCTTGGTTATAACAAATTATCAATTATACTTTCCATCTGTTCGTAAGGCAAAGCGCCAGGGGTTGATTGGCCGTTAATAAAATTGCCAGGCGTGCCCCTAACCCCAGTCCTAATCCCTTCTTGATAATCTTCCTCTACCTTACCTTTGTATTTTCTTGAGGATAAGCAATTGTTAAATTGATCTAGATTAAGACCTAAATTTCCGGCCAATTCTTGGTAAAGAGATTCGCCCAATCTTGATTGGTTTTCAAACAGACCATCGGCAAATTGCCAGAAACCATCATTTCCTTTCTGCTCGGCTACACATTCTGAGGCTTCAGCCGCCGGTCTGGCATAAGGATGAATTGAATCCAGTGGAAAATGTTTATAAACTCACTTAACATCGTTTGGATAGTTTTCCCTTACCAGTTTCATTGTCTCATGAAAAACTGAACAATACGGGCACTGGAAATCAGAAAATTCTATAATATTAACTGATGCGTTTTTGTTGCCGCGGATATGGTCGCTGTCGGTTATTGCAATTTCAGTTTTGCTTGGCGTAGGCGCAGGCTGATTAATATCTTGTTCTTGGTCATTATCTATCTGGTCTGATAAATTGGCAGTATTAGATGGATTTTTTCCTTGCCAATACAGCCCGGCCATAACCAAAAAGCCAATAACCGCCACAACAGCTATGCCAGTCATCAGACCGGTAGAAAAAGTTTTTTTTGAATTGTTTGTTTCTTGCATATATTTGATTTAATTTTTAATTTTATTATTCTTCACAATTTTGGCTGTTAAATTCGCAAGAATAACCAGTGTCTTTAATAAATCCTTTCTCACATTGAGGACAGGGTTTTTCACCTTTGGCAATTAAATCATCGCAAGCGCAAGTGCCGGCAATAAAATTATTCCATTGGTTTGCCTCCAGATAGCACATTGTACATGGTGGATTAATACAGCACTTGTAATCACCCCTGGCAACTGCCTGATTGATGGCAAAATCTCTTTCTTTGATTATTCTCTGATACATTGCTTCTGGGCTAAATTTTTCAAAAGCAGGATTCTGAATACTAAGAAACAAGTAGCTTCCAAAACTACCGAGTAAAAAAATCAATATAATAAAAATAAATTTTCTCATATTATTTATTTTATTTATTGGTAAATTAAATATTATTTTTATCTTGCTCCGCAGCTGCCGCTTCCTCCGCCACCGTAACCACAACCTTTGGCGCCAGAAGGAATAATATTATTATCATCTAAATTGGCGGCATTGACGGTTGGAATATAAATGCCAGAATCTTTAGCTGCGGTTTTACTATCAACTACTTCTATGGTGCCTGACACCATGCCCATCCAACAACTAAATTTATACTTACCGGGTTTTTCCGGTGTAAATTCTTTAATACTGGTTTTGCCTGGAGTTAATGAAATTTCTCCGTTAAATAAACTTTTTGAAATAATAGCATTGGTGCAGCCGCTGGTGCCAGTGTCAGTAATTTCCCAGCGGACTGGAATGCCGGCTTTAACCTTTAAATAATTAGGCCGGTAGCCGGAACTTGAGGCGGTCATTTTTAAAACTTGTTTGCCATTAACAATGGGCGGGAGTCCCTCTGTGCTATTAGCAGCTGATGATTGATTGCCGGAATTTAATTTTATATCGCTAAAACTGGAAAACCCCAAGACATTTAATTGGGAATTAATGTTAAAAAGGGCGAAAAATAAAACTAAAACGCCAGCAACTTTTAAAAATTTATTAGCCAAATGCGGCTGGCGACAAAATTTGACCGAGGATAAACCAATAGCCAAAAGCGCTGGTAAAGTGCCTAAAGCAAAGAAAAACATAATGAGCGCGCCTTGAATAGCGCCTCCAGAAATTAAAGCTAACCCCTGGGCCGTAATAGTAAAACCGCAAGGCAGAAAAAAAGTCAAAGCTCCCATAATAAAAGGCATCTGTTTGCCTTGAAATTTAGTTTCATCAGCTAAGCGCCTGGTGATAAATTTAGGCATAGTGAACTGAAACTTGCGGAAAGCTTTCACGCCTAACATTTGTAAAGCTAAAAAGAACATCATCACTGAAACAGCAATAATTAAAACAGTGGTAGAGGTCAAAGAAATCTGAAATTTGTTGCCAATGGCGCCAATCATACCTCCTAAAACAGCATAGGAAACAAGCCGGCCAACATTAAACATTAAATGAGGCTGAATTTTTTCCAAGGTAGAATTTTTTTCTGAATACAACTCGGCCCACTGTTTTGACATGGAAAGAATCAAGCCGCCGACTAATGCCGCGCAACTGGAAACGCCGGCTAATAATCCCAAAAGAAAAAACATTGGCAAAGACGAAGTTGAATTAACATTGATTAAACCGGCCAAGCCGCTGTTTTTAAGCAAGAAAAAACCGGCAATAATAAATAAGGCCGTGCCAGCGATTGTGAAAAAATCATTGCCTCCTTTTTTTTCGGTAATTTTTGTTGGCTGGTCAGAGAAAACATAATTTTCTTCTCTAAAAATTTTATTTAACCTATCAACTTTTGGCTTTTCTCCTTCATAAACAATAAAAACACTGCCTTTATCAGCCGAGGCCTCAACTGATTTTATTTCTTTCAAGCCAGACAATTTTTTCTCTATTAAAACCTCGCAAGAAGCGCAGTGCATACCGGAAACATAGTAAGTATGTTGTTTGAATGATTGTGTCATAAAATAATTTTTAATTTTTTATTTGTTATATAATTTGGTCACTTTTAAAATTTCTTCTATCATCTCCTGCATCTTTTTACCATTTTTGGCTTCAAAAGCATTTTTAAAACAGCTATTAAGATGCCCTTCCATGAGCATCTGATGAGCTGATTTTAAAAGCCCAATGGCAGCCAGATTTTGTTGCATAATATTGATGCAATATTCATCGTTTTCCACCATTTTAAGGATTTTCAGCAGTAAGCCCTGGGCTTTTTTAAAGCTGATTAGGGCTTCTTCTTTTTGAGTAGTCATAGGTTTAGATAATTTAGTTTAATTTCATTTATCCACACCCCTACCATAGGTATAGGTATATATTATCAAATGGGAAAATTTTTGTAAATAGGAAGGATTTCCCCACTATTTATTTTTATGATATAATTATTTTGTAAGAATTATTAATAAGGGATTAATATTAAAAATATGATGTACGATGTAGTGATTTTAGGCGGTGGGCCAGCCGGCGTGGCAGCTGGAGTTTACGCCGCCAGAAAAAAATTAAAGACATTATTAATTACCCAAGAGGTTGGCGGTCAGTCCCTTGTTTCTGATAATATCCAAAATTGGGTGGGCACGCAATCAATCTCCGGCATCCAATTGGCTAAAAATTTGGAAGAGCATTTGCGCGCCCAGAAGCGCGTGACCATTAAAATGCCGGAAAAAACTTTAGCAGTCAAAGAAGTTGGGGAAGGACTTTTAGTCACCACTAATAAAGACGAATACCAGACTAAGACGATTATTGTCTGTCTTGGCGCCCGCCGCAGAAAATTGGATGTCCCTGGCGAGAAAAAATTTGACGGTAAAGGCGTGGCCTATTGTTCCACTTGCGACGCCCCGTTATTTTCCGGCAAAGCAGTGGTGGTGGTTGGCGGCGGCAATGCCGGCCTTGAAGCAGTGCAGGATTTACTTCCTTATGTCGCTCAAATTTATCTTTTAACGCATGGCGAAGCGTTGCGCGGCGATACCGTGACCATAGAAGCAATTCATAGATCAAAAAAACTCAAACAAATAATTTTCAATGCCGAAATATTGGAAATTATTGGTGAGCAATTTGTCACCGCTTTCAAATACAGGGATAAAAAAACTAGCCAGGAAAAAATCATAGATGTCCAAGGTGTTTTCGTGGAAATTGGCGCGGTTCCCAATTCTGAAATTGTCAAAGATTTAGTTGATTTAAACGAGCGCGCTGAAATAGTCATTGACCATAAAACAGGAGCCACTTCCCACCCAGGCATATTTGCCGCCGGCGATGTGACTGATGAAAAGTACAAACAAAACAACATCTCCGCCGGCGATGGCGTCAAAACAGCGCTCTCGGCCTATAATTATCTACTCAAACGGAAGTAAGATGAGCAAATTTACTATTAAAATAATAATTTTCACTATCATGGCCATTTTTGTCTCTGGTAGTTTTTTTATTATCCCGGCCAAAGCTCAAGCAGCCCCCCAAACCCTTGAAAGCTATCTTGAATATTTTTATAATCGCTATGCCAAACATCTTGATGAGCACGGCTTAATCTTTAAAGCACCCGGTTATGGCGTGGATGATTTTATAGCAGCTGACACTGCCAGAGGGATTTTAAGTTTGGCTGCTTATTACAAATATCGCGCTTTAAATGGAGAAGATGCCGCTCGAGTGAAGATTAAAGAGGCAATTCTGGCGGCTAATAATGAAATGAATTCACGTAATTATAACACCCAATCATTTTCCGATGCTTGGGCGCAAATGGCCATGGTCAGCTTGTTAGACCAAGTTCCATTTTTATTGAGCGCTGATGAACAGCATCAAATTTACAGTCAGATTTTGGACCGGATGGAAGCTGGCATTATTGCCCCGGATACTTCAAACCGGGCGGCACTCTCCGCGGTTTATTGGCAGCATACCCTAAATATGTTATATCATAAAAATTTAGTCAGCCACGAAAGAAAGTTCGAGCTTGATAAGTTGATATATAAAAAAATAAAAACAGTTTTAGACAAAGATGTTGACCAATCTGGCTGGTACAAGGAAGGCACGCCCATGAGATTTAATCCTCACTATCATCTGATCACCGCCTTTGCTTTTTTGAGTTACGGTGAAATTACCGGCGATGTTGAATTCTATATGACAGCCAAAAAAATGACCCAAAATCTTCGGGCCATTACTTTTGATAATGGTATGATTGAAGCGCGCATTGGCGCTCGGCCTGTCGGGCTGGGAGCCCAGTTTTATCTTGGCGCAGCCCTTTTGAGCAAGAAGTTTGGTTTTAAAGATTTTGCCGCTTATCTGAATTATGCTTACGGTGATAGATTTTTTTCTGATCCCGAATATCCCAACCGCCTTGAATACCATTCTACTCTGGCCAATAGCGCGCCAAACTTTCATGATGATATTTCTTATTCTAATTTAGCAGAATTAGCCTTGCTCACCCCTTCAATGGGTGATTTCAGCTTTAGTCTAACTGACACAATGGATATTTTTAGAGAAAAAATTGATCTGCCGGAAATTAAGATAATCAATCAGGGCAATCTTATTTATTTTAATTATTTAAAAATAAGCCAGAGCGCTGATGGCAATTACACTAATATCTATAACACCCAAGTCAGCCAAAATTTAAGCACGCAGGTTAAAGGAGTCAGCTCAATCAACATTACAAATAGTTACGGTCAGACTAGGCTGACAGCAGCCGAGGAAAGCGAAAAAATCCAATTGTTTTATCTGGAACTGCAAAAGTATTTTGACGGCGGTCTAGTGCCTATTTCCAACCAAACCTTTAATACTTTAGTCGGCGCCTATATTTATGGCGGCTACACTATCCCTGAAATTGTTGACACAATCAAAAACGGACCGCGCGCCGTTCATCCGACAATCCCGGCCAATGTCTGGCAAGGGAGTGAAAATTATAAAAGATATTTAACCAGCGCGCTTTAAATATTCCCCGGATGAACAAACTTAAGTCCAGCCTTTTCCCCAATCTCCACCGCTTGCCATACTTTTTCCCTTGGTGTAGCTGGCACACTCATCATTTTATAAGTGGGATAAAAAGCGCTCACATGCCAAGGCACATCAGCCCCTAATTTATTAAATATAAATTGAGCAATTTGTTTTAATTCTTTTACCGAATCATTATAAGTTGGAATTATTAAAGTGGTAATTTCTAAATGAACACCGCTTTTTTTAATTTTAATTAAATTATTCAGTACTGGTTCAAGCTGCGCTCCGCAAATTTCCCGATAGAATTTATCTGAAAAACTTTTTAAATCAATATTAGCCGCGTCTAAATAGGGGATTATTAATTTAAGAGTCCGATCGCTCATATAGCCGTTTGACACCCAAATATTTTTTAAATTCTTTTTATCAGCCAGTTTCATCGCATCCAAGGCATATTCAAGAAAAATCGTTGGTTCAGTATAAGTATACGAGATTGACGGGCAGTGAAGCTCAAGCGCATTTTTAACTACTTTAGCTGGGGGTAAATCTTGGCCAATTATTTCTCCCAACCAATTTTTTGTGTATTGGCTGATATCATAATTTTGGCAATGCCGACAGTGGAAATTACACCCCGCGGTAGCAATGGAATAAGTGCCCGTGCCAGGCAAAAAATGATAAAGCGGCTTTTTTTCAATGGGGTCAACATGCGCTGCCACTGCCATGCCATAATTGAGCGCCATTAGTTTGCCAGCTTGATTTTCCCGCACGCCGCAAATGCCCCTCTTGCCAGGGGCAATTTTGCATTGGTGTGCGCAGGTTTCGCATTGCACCAAGTTATTATTCAATTTTTTGTATAAATAGCATTCTTTCGTCATATTTAATATTTTACCACAAATTATACAAAAACACTCCCGACGCAAGGTCGGGGTGTCTGATCAAAAAATCATCAGGTTATTTAAGCCATCTTTTTCTTGATTGTCCTTAAACACCTGGTACAAACTTTCTTTTTTTTGCCGTTAATGGTTCTGGCTTGCAAATTAATAAATTTGCGGATGATCATTTTATTATTCGCATGGGATCTTTGAATGGATTTTTGCGGACCGCGGCCGCACATATCGCAAATTCTGCTCATATTTTCTGATTGATTAGTTGCTAACTATATGTTATGCTAACATAGATTTAACTTTATCGCAAGTTTATGGAAATCACACAATTATTATTCTTTTTTCTGATTATTATTCCTTCAGCCATTATTCATGAATATGCTCATGGCTGGGCAGCTGACCAGATGGGCGACCCGACGGCCAGAAATGCCGGACGGCTGACTCTCAACCCCATGGCTCATATTGACATCTGGGGCACAATTTTGATGCCTGTTTTATTATTGCTTTTTTCCGGCGGTTCATTTATGTTCGCTTATGCCAAGCCCGTGCCCTATAATCCCTATAACTTAAAAAACCAAAAATGGGGGCCGGCTTTAGTCGGTCTTGCCGGCCCGGCAGCCAATCTTATCGCCGCTATTTTTTTCGGTCTGCTAGTCCGTTTTCTGCCTTATTCAGCATTCACCTCACTTTTGGCTATTATTGCTTATGCTAATATTCTCCTGATGGTTTTTAATCTTATGCCTATCCCTCCCCTTGACGGCTCTAAATTACTTTTTGCTGTTTTGCCCGATTCAATGGAAAGACTGAAAATAAATCTTGAACGTTTCGGCTTCATCATTCTGCTTTTATTCATCTTTTATTTTTTTGGCCTGATCGTCCCCATCATCACTTGGCTATTTCATTTGATCACAGGCAAATTGATATTCTAAAAGCCTGATGAAATTCACCAGGCTTTTTTTATTTTACAAAAAGATCTCCAATTTTATTAGTGGAAAACTATCTAATAAAGTTTTTGATTTAATCCCGCTAGTATTCGCCAGTATGATTTTTTTATCTCTGCCTATACACTGATCGTGGCGTATTTTCATCAGTGTTTCGATATAATCAGAATCTTCTCTTTCCAACTGTTCCAAGAAAATTCTTGCCATATCAATTACAAAAATTATGGTATTATTGTGAAGAGCAATTTCTTGCTCTATCGTATTAATATCGTTTTTTTCTCCTAATACAATCAATAAGGCTTTTATTGTCATTTTTCTGTCCTCCATTTTTATTTTACTATAATTGATTTTCAGGTTTTGTCAAGCACGATAAATTTGGTATAATATCAAAATGATAATCACTAATTCAGCAAGACAAACCATTGCCTTAGGCAAAAAATATGCCGCTGAATTGAAGCTTGGCGCTGTTTTGGGCTTGATAGGGGAATTGGGCGCCGGCAAAACCCAATTTGTCAAGGGGTTGGCCAAAGGGCTAGGGATTAAAAATAATATCAGCAGCCCGACATTTGTGCTTTTAAAAAAATATAACCAGCTAATTCATATAGACTGTTATCGTTTATCAAATTCAGAAGAATTATTAGACTTAGGCTGGCAGGAATTAGTGACAGATAAAAATAATATTATTGTTGTTGAATGGGCGGATAAAATAAGAAAAATAATGCCCCAAGATACTAGATGGATAAAATTTAGTATTGGCAAAAAAGACAATCAAAGAAAAATTAGCATTTGAAATTAGAAATTGGAAATTAGAAATTTGGATTCTATCCTCTAGCGAGCACTAGCCCCCAGACTTCTCTTACCCCGTATTTTTTTAATGTCCGCGCGCATTCATTCAAAGTTGCCCCAGTAGTCGCCACGTCATCCACCAAAAGAATTTTGGTGTTTTTTAATTTATCCCGCCATTCCTTGGCTACCTGAAAAACATTTTTAATGTTAGCTAACCTTTGCTCCCGCTTTAATTCAATTTGAGCCGCGGTATATCTTTTTCTTTTTAAAATATACGGCCGATGATTCAGACAGAAATTACTGGCTAATTTTTTTGACAGCATCTCTGCTTGGTTAAAATCCCGCCAGCGCAATCGTTTTTTATGCAAAGGGATTGGCAATAATATTAAGTCTGAACTGAAAAGAAGACTTGTCCAGTTGGGCTTATCCTCTTTTTTATCAAGCTTAATAATTTTATTAATTAAAATTTCTGACAGGGGAGCCGCCAGTTCCTTAATAAAATTGTATTTGTATTTATGAATGACATCTTGCAACAGTTTGTCGCCGAATGGAGCGGCCACCACCAAGCCATCCAAACTTGTTTGCTCGCGGCACCACTCATGCGTTTTGCCGAAACTGGAAATTTTTTTGCATGCCGGGCAGCTGTCAATTTCTTTTAATTTAATAGCAGTGAAGCATTGCTGGCATAACCAAACATCTTCCTTGCCGCAGCCAATGCATTCTATGGGAAATAAAATATCTAAGAGAAATTTATAAATTTTATGCCAATATAATTTTATCATCTTTGACTTTTATCCTTATCTCATTCTTGAGATCCTTTGATAAAATTTTATCCGCCAGCTTATTTTCAATTTTTTCGCGCAACACTGTCCTGATAATTCTTGCTCCCTGGTTTTTGTCCGCGCATTTTTTAAGCAGATAATCAACCAGCTCTTTATTCCAGCTGATTGATAGATTGCGGCTGGTTAGATTGTTATTAATATTGGCTAATTCCAGTTCAATAATTTTAGCTAAATCATCAGCCGTGAGCTGGTTGAACACTAAAATCTGATCAAGTCTGTTCAATAGCTCCGGTCTCATCCATTCAGCCAGTTTTTCTTTGTAGTCATTTTCCAAAGAATCTTTCTCGCCAAAACCAATCATTCCTTTTTCACTGGCTTTGGGGACGCCAATATTAGTGGTCATGAGGATGATGGTATTGCGGAAGTTCACTTGCCTGCCTTTGCTGTCAGTCAAATAACCGTCCTCAAAAATTTGCAAAAATAAATTAAAAATATCGGCGTGGGCTTTTTCTATTTCATCTAGCAGTATCACCGCGTAAGGATTTCTTTTCACCCTCTCTGTTAAAAGCCCGCCTTCCTCATAGCCCACGTAGCCGGCTGGCGCGCCGATGAGTTTGCTGGCATTGAATTTTTCGCCAAATTCGCTCATATCAAGTTTAATCAGACCCTCTCTGCCGGGCGACATCAGTTCAGCCAATACTTTGGCACTGTAAGTTTTTCCCACGCCAGATGGCCCGGCTAAAATAAATGAGCCCAGTGGGCGATGTTCTCCGGCTAGCCCAGCCGCTGATCTTTTTAAGGTGCTGATCAGTTCTGCTACCGCCTGATCCTGCCCGATAATTTTATTTTTTAGATTTTTTTCCAGGTCTTTGATAATATCTGCTGATTTTTGGCTGTCAGGAATATTTATTTTAGTTATTTGGCTGATAATTTCACGGATGTCACTGGCTGTAATCTTATCATCAGCCAATTCCGCGCCTATGAGCAACTTATTTTTTGTTTCAGCTTCTTCCAGCTTGTAGATTTGACTGACTATTTTCACTTCTTTTGATTTAAGCCTTAAAGCTTCATTATATTTGCCTTGAGTAATCAGCATATTTTTTTCTTTAGTAATTTGCACCAGCTCTTTTTCCAATTCCGAGAGCTTAGCCACATTTTTGTTTTTTGGCCGATTAACTCTTTTTTTACTGGCAGCTTCATCTATCAGGTCAATTGCCTTATCAGGTAAAAATTGGTCAGTCAAATAGCGGACAGATAGAGCGACCGCCGCTTCAATCGCCTCATCACTAATTGCCAGCAGATGATGTTTCTCGTAAGATTTTTTAATACCCTTGAGAATTTTTATTGATTCTGGCGCGCTCGGCTCATTGATCGTTACTTTTTGCATTCTGCGCGAAAGCGCTTTATCCTGCTCAATGTACTTTTTAAAATCATCAAAAGTTGTTGCCCCAATACAGTGAATCTCGCCCCGCGCCATAGCCGGTTTTAAAATGTTAGCCGCATCCATTGCGCCCGAAGCCGAACCCGCTCCCATGATATTATGCAGTTCGTCTATAAATAAAATAATATTTTCATCTCTTTTCGCTTCCTCAACAATTTGTTTTATGCGCGCTTCAAATTCACCTCGGTAACTGGTGCCAGCGATGAGCAGCGGCATATCAAGCGCGTATATTTTTTTATTGAGTAAAATATCAGGCACATCGCCCTCCATAATTTTTTTAGCCAATCCCTCAATAATGGCCGTCTTGCCTACTCCTGGTTCGCCCAAAAGTATCGGATTATTTTTATCGCGTCGGCATAAAATTTGGATGACTCTGTTAATTTCATCAGTTCTGCCGATCACCGGGTTGATATTTTTTTGGGCTGCCCCATCAGTCAAGTTTGTGCCGAAAAAATCAAGAATCGACTCGCTTTTCTTTCTGCCTTGTTTTTTTTCATCCAAACGTTCTTTAATAGTACTGACCATATCATTTAATTCAGAAAATTTTGAAGTTGAGTTTAAGACCACTTTAATTATTTTTAAAATTTCCTCCCTGGACACCCGGTGTTCAATTAAAATCATATTGATTTTTTCATCCGGTGAATCAAGCAAGCTATAAAGCAGGTGTTCTGTGCCGATATAACTATGCTCATGCACGGCCGCAACTCTGACTGAATCTACAATGACTTTTTTCATCCCACTAGACAGGGGGATTATTTCCCTTGACTCAATAATTTGCTGCCAAGAAATTTTTTTTTGAGGCAGTTCGTTATTAGTTCTTACCTGTTCTTTGATGCCGGCTTTTATTAGGGTTTCCTGCCCCAAAGACCCTTTTTCACTCAAGAGTGACCAAAAAAGCTCTTCCAGGCTAATTTCTTTTTTTTCCTTTGCCAAAGACAATCCATAAGCGCCAATTATGGATTTTTTATAATGGGTGGTGAATTTGTTGAAAATATTAGTCATAATATTATTCCGTTTCTCTATAGTAGCATGAAAAAGCAAATGTTTCAACAAAAAATACCCCGACTTTACATTGGGGTATTTTTGGCTAGAATGTAATTATTCATCACTCTCGTCTTGGCTAACATCAGCAGATTCTTCCGTATCCTCATCTGTTGGCTTGGCTGTCACTTCATCTGCTTGCGCTTGATCAGCGCTTTTTTTCCCAAATAATTTACTCCAAAAACCCATAATTTTATTATTAATTATGTTTGATTCCAGAATCTAACGCAACAATATTGGCGCGAAGCGCCAAAAGTGTTAAGTTAGATTCCTATGAAAAATTACAAAAGATTAAGTGCTGATGAGCGGGAAGAAATCAGCAGGCAGCTCGCTC
>Ga0210016_1000773_pt1 | contig 28948 bp, 26 predicted proteins | sample CryGeyCG2014_300_FD_185454 | JGI IMG/M metagenome (GOLD analysis project Ga0210016, IMG submission 185454) | Groundwater microbial communities from aquifer - Crystal Geyser CG02_land_8/20/14_3.00 (SPAdes) (version 2) | ecosystem: Environmental > Aquatic > Deep subsurface > Groundwater | place...
GTCCGGGATGATAGGGGGGCCTGTGGAAACGTTGGCTATGGAGAAGGCTAAACGGGCACGAAAAGCGGAAACGCCGAAACAGCCAAGCCTTCGCCTAAGGTTGAGCGCGCCGCATTTCTATCCCGACGCACTAAATATAGTACCTGAATTACTGAATTTTAAAGTATAATCACATTATCTGAAAGAGGGTAAATTATGAATACAGAATATACTGCTATAGTAAAGCAAGAGGATAATTGGTGGATTGGATGGGTAGAGGAAATTCCAGGGGTAAACTGTCAAGAACCTACTCGTGAAGAGTTAATGGAAAGCCTTCGAGCTACCCTGAAAGAGGTGCTTGAATTCAATCGCCAAGACGCGCTCTCTGTGGTAGGAACGGGATATACGGAAGAAAAAATTGCTATATGAAACGCGATGACCTGCTGAAGTATTTACGATCGCGAGGGTGTGAATTTATCAGAGAAGGTAGTCGTCATTCATGGTGGTGGAATCCGAGTCAAAACAAACGATCATCCGTGCCCCGGCATACAGAAATCAACGATAACCTCGCAAGAAAAATATGCAAAGACCTTGGCATAAAACAAATAAAGTAAGCCCTAACATGATATTAAACCGGGAGAAATCGTCCTAATCAATGGCCGGGGCTTTCACACTGTGAAACAGCTTGACTCACCCCGGAAAGCGCACTGTTCCTTTGAATGGGCATACACCGCCAGCATTGATTCAATCATTGACGGCCTGTATGTCCAGGAAGCCCGCAACAATATGGGCCAGAGCCTTGCCCAACGGGACATGGACGAGGCGGATATCGCGGCCGATATCGTCGCGCCGGTGCTCATGTCCGGCATTGGCCATGCCCTCGGATACCATCAGCAATCGGGGATGAAGTACCAGGAGGTGTTTCTTTACAACCGCTACGCCGACCGGAGCTATACCCAATCCACCCAGCATGCCCGCGAGCAGATGGCTAAACGCAAGCTCTCCGTCCTCCGTTATGCCGTGGAAAACAAGAGCGTAGTTCTTTGCGACGACTCCATTATCAGAGGTACGCAGATTCACCATAAGGTCAGGGATTTAAAAAAGGCCGGCGCAAAAGAGGTGCACGTTCGTATTGCCTGTCCACCCTTGATGTATCCCTGCGATTTCGGGTAAATACAACAATATTGACGCCTTCATTGCCGCCCTCGGCATCCCCAGAAAAAACCTCTGCCTGAAGTGCTGGGACGGGGTCAGTCCCATTAAAGATGATCTCCCCGTAAAAATTTAGAAAAATGGCAACTGCTCCTGAGAGTTACGTCGCCTTGCTTTTTTAGCTTACGGGAACGACTGCAGGTAGTACCAGGTTAACTTCACTGTTCGAGGTGGTTCAGGTCATGATCGGATAAATATGGTATTTTCTTGACCCGCAAGATAATTTCTCATATATTCACCATCATCTTTACTTTCCTTTTTCCCCACAATCAGAATAGACATCAGAAGGGAAAGGATAGGAAAAAATATTATGGATGAGCGGAGAAAAGCATTGTTGAGCGGCCTTCCCAAGATTGACGAACTGATGGCGCTCTTAGAGAAAAGGGGGATATATGAAAAGGCGCCGCGAGAGATCGTGAGAGCCACCTGCCGGCAGGTGGTAGGAGAACTGAGAGATGCCATCAGGGGAACGGGGAGTGGTAAAACGAGTATGCGCCTGCCTGTGGCGGAGCAGGTTGCAGATCAGATCACAGAGATCATCGCCGGTCTTCACAGATACCGTCTCCGCAGGGTTGTGAATGCAACGGGGACTATCCTGCATACCAACCTGGGCAGGGCCCCCCTTTGCAGGGAAGCCCTCGAAAGGATACAGGAGGTCGGCGGAGGATACTCAAACCTCGAGTTTGACCTGGCCAGGGGACAGAGGGGACTCCGGTATGATCATATACGGGATATCCTATGTGTACTGTCAGGGGCGGAAGATGCCCTGGTCGTCAATAATAATGCCGCTGCCGTCCTGCTGATTCTCAACGCCCTTGCCGAGGGGAAGGAGGTCATCGTCTCGCGGGGAGAACTTATTGAAATCGGCGGTGAGTTTCGTATACCGGAGGTGATGGCCAAGAGTGGGGCGCACCTTAAGGAAGTGGGAACAACTAATCGGACCCGTATCAACGATTATGAAAACGCCATCGGGGAAAATACCGGCCTTATCCTGAAGGTCCATACCAGTAATTTCAAGATTATGGGCTTTACCGAGGATACGGGGCTCGCGTCGCTGGCGGCGCTCGGTAAAAGACATGGCGTGCCGGTGATGGAAGACCTGGGAAGCGGTTGTTTTCTTGAGTTGGACCATTATAGTCTTCCCAGAGAACCTACCGTTTCCGATGTCATGGAAACGGGGGTGGATGTGGTCTCTTTCAGCGGCGATAAACTGTTAGGCGGTCCCCAGGCGGGCATCATCCTTGGGAAAAGGGAACTCCTCCAGCGGATCAAGAAGAATCCCCTCAACCGGGCAGTCCGGATTGACAAATTGACCCTGGCCGCTCTCGAGGCAACGATGATCCAGTATTTGCGTCCGGAGAAAGCGGCCTGCCGTCTCCGGGTTCTAAAGACCCTGACGGAACCCCTGACGGAAGTTACAAAGAGGGCAAAGAGGCTTCTGGCCATGCTGAGAAGATCACGCCTAAAAGGGTTGGTTTTATCCCTGAAGAAAGGATTCTCCATGGCCGGGGGAGGGTCTCTTCCCATCTGTGAAATTCCCACGGCGCTGCTTGCCATTCAACCAGAATGCATGTCGGCCGGCGCTCTGGAGGAACGCCTCAGGCGTCTCGATGTCCCTATCATCGCGAGGGTCGCCGAAGAACAGGTGCTTTTTGATTTAAGAACAGTCGAGGAAGAGGAATTTACCTTCATCAGGGATGGATTGAAACGCGCCGTTTCCACATGAGCGAGAAATATACATTCATTGTGGCATGCCAGGAAAGCGGTCTGAGACTTGACATCTTTCTCTCCCGAAAGGACCTGACTCTATCCCGTTCACAGGTCAAGAAGGCTGTGGATGAAGGAATGGTACTGGTTAACGGTCTAAAAATAAAGGCAGGCTACAAATTAAGAAACGGTGATTGCGTTCATCTCTGCAAGAAGGCAGCGGCAAGCTGCCAAGTCCTTCCCGAAGAGATTCCCCTGACCATCGTCTATGAAGACCCCTTCCTCCTTGTTGTTGACAAACCTGCCGGGATGGTCGTCCATCCGGCGCCGGGTCACCACCGGGGCACCCTGGTCAATGCCCTCCTCTTCCAGTGCAAGGATCTTTCAGGAATTGGTGGTGTCTTAAGACCCGGAATTGTTCACCGCCTGGATAGGGGAACATCCGGCCTGCTCATCGTAGCCAAATCCGATGAAGCCCACCGGGGGCTTGCCGCCCAGTTCAAGAGACATCAGGTTCAGAAAAGTTACCAGGTTCTCGTGTATGGAGACGTGGAAGGGGAGCAGGGTCGGATTGATGCGCCGGTGGGGAGGCACCCCGTGGATCGAAAGAAGATGTCCACGGGGAGCAGGAGGGGAAAGGAGGCCATCACACGCTATCGGGTCTCCGAGAGGTACCGTGTGGCAACCCTCCTCGATGTGGATACGGAAACGGGGAGGACTCATCAGATCAGGGTCCACTTTAACGCCCTGGGTTACCCCGTGGTGGGGGACAACGTTTACGGCAGCTCAAGAAGAATCAGCGCCATTGCCATAGGGGATCCGCTACCGAGGGTAGAGATGAGAACAATGACCAGGCAGGCACTGCATGCAAGCCGGATTACCTTCTTTCATCCCGTTAACAATACGGAAATGACTTTCTCGTCTCCCATGCCGGAAGACATGGCCAGGCTCTGTGATTTTCTCAGGCGTAGAAATCACCTTGTATGAACCCCTAAGAGACATTAAAAAGTGCTTGACATGGTAAAAAGTTTGGTATAGAAGGGGCAAAAGATAAAAAGATGTATGCTAAATCCTTCCTTTCTGGAATCTTAGAGTTCAAAATTGGCAACCCATTATCTTAATCCACATCCTTCTTTTTCAGGGCTCAGTGTCTGATAAGAGCAGTATTTCTCTAAAGGAATACCGGCGATTTATTGGAAACTTCAGAGGCGTGTAATTCATGCTGCGATCAGGGTGTGGGAAAAAACGTATTAAGGAATCAGTTATGAATATTGAGGAAATTAAGAGACAACCGATCAGTAAGCTTACAAGTATGGCCAAAGAATTAAATGTCAATGGCGCTAGCGGCATGAGGAGGCAGGATCTGATTTTTGCTATTTTGCAGACCCAGGCAGAAAAAAATGGAGTAATTTCCGGGGCCGGTGTTCTGGAAATCCTGCCGGATGGCTTTGGTTTTCTCCGGGCGGTAGATTATAACTACCTCCCTAGCCCGGATGATATCTATATTTCCCCTTCGCAGATACGGAAATTCGCTCTGAGGACCGGAGACACGGTCTCGGGTGAGGTAAGACCACCCAAAGAGGGAGAGAAATATTTTGCCCTTCTCAAGGTAGACGCGGTCAATCTTGAAAATCCCGAGATGGCGAGAGATAAAATCCTCTTCGACAACCTCACACCACTTTATCCCCAGGAGAAACTTAATCTTGAGGCCGATCCGGAAAACTTATCCACAAGGATTATAGACCTTTTCACGCCCATCGGTAAAGGCCAGAGGGGGTTGATCGTGTCCCCTCCGAGGGCGGGCAAAACGGTTCTGCTTCAAGATATTGCCCACAGTATTACAACTAACCACAAAGAGGTCATTCTGATGGTTCTGCTGATTGACGAACGTCCCGAAGAAGTGACCGATATGCAGCGAAATGTGGCCGGGGAGGTCATATCCTCGACCTTTGATGAACCGGCTGCACGGCACGTCCAGGTTGCCGAAATGGTAATTGAGAAGGCGAAGCGTCTCGTGGAACACAACAGGGATGTTGTCATCCTTCTTGACAGTATCACCAGGCTGGCCAGGGCGTATAACACGGTGGTTCCACCCAGCGGTAAGGTCCTCTCCGGTGGCGTTGATTCCAATGCCCTGCACAAACCGAAACGATTCTTCGGCGCCGCCAGAAACATCGAAAACGGAGGCAGCCTGACCATTATCTCTACAGCCCTTATTGATACGGGAAGCAGAATGGATGAAGTCATCTTTGAAGAGTTCAAAGGAACCGGGAATATGGAACTGCATTTGGACCGTAAGATTGCCGATAGAAGGGTCTTTCCCGCCTTTGACCTCATCCGTTCCGGCACCAGAAAGGAAGAACTCCTGATACCGAAGAATAATCTTAACAGGATATGGATATTAAGGAGGCTTCTCCAAGAGATGAATCCGTTGGATGCCATGGAATTTATCATTGACAAGATACGGAAGACGGAAACGAATCAGGCCTTCTTAGATTCGATGAATCAGTAGAAAGTGAGCTAAAGTTTGAAGTGCCTAAAGTTGGAAGTTAAAAAATTTTAGCTCACTTTAGGAACTTTATTAAAGGAGGGAAACGATGAAAAAAGGTATTCATCCGGAATACAAAAAAACAACGATTACCTGTGTCTGTGGGAATGTCATCGAGACCAAGTCTACAAAACAGGACATAAAGGTGGAGATATGTTCCCGCTGCCACCCTTTTATGACGGGTAAACAGAGGATCGTTGACACCGCCGGCCGGGTGGAACGGTTCAATAAGAGGTACGCGGTAAAACCATAGTCGTAAGTCGTAAGTTAAAAACTGCCCATAGATGATGTGAAGTTATGTTCGACAGGCTCAAAGATGTTGAAACAAGGTACGAAGAGCTGGAAAGGCAATTGAGTAACCCTGATGTTATCACCAAACTCCAGGTCTATCAGAAATATGCCAGGGAGCATGCCGATCTTCGCGGCCTTGTGGAAACTTACAGAGAATATGAGAAAACAAGAGGCCGTCTCGAGGAAGATCAGGGTCTCCTGCGGGGAAATGACGAGGAGTTAAAAGAAATCGTCAAGGAGGAGATACCTCAGCTTAAGGAAAATCTCGCGGTTTTAGAGGATAAATTAAAGGTTCTCCTCCTTCCCAAGGACCCCAATGACGACAGGAATGTGCTCCTCGAAATCAGGGCGGGCACCGGTGGTGATGAGGCAGGGCTTTTCGCCGGCGACCTTTTTCGGATGTATGCAAGATATGCGGAATTCAACCGATGGAAGGTAGAGGTGATGAGTTCTAACCTGGCCGGCGGCATGGGGGGCTTTAAAGAAATTATCGCCCTCATTGAAGGGAAAGGCGCCTACAGCAGGCTAAAGTACGAAAGCGGCGTCCACCGGGTCCAGAGGGTTCCTGTTACAGAGGCCCAGGGACGTATCCATACCTCTGCGGTTACGGTAGCTGTCCTTCCAGAAGCGGAAGAGGTAGAAGTTAATATTGATCCCAATGAATTGAGGATTGATGTCTATCACTCCGGCGGTCATGGGGGGCAGAGCGTCAACACGACAGATTCCGCCGTAAGGATTACCCACCTGCCCACATCTGTCGTGGTCACCTGCCAGGACGAGAAATCCCAGCTTAAAAATAAAGCAAAGGCCATGAAAGTCCTGAGGGCGAGGTTGCTGGATATGATGGTGGCAAAACAGCATGAAGATATCTCTGAAGCGAGAAAAAGTCAGGTGGGAACCGGTGATAGAAGCGAACGGATCAGAACCTACAACTTCCCCCAGGGTAGAGTTACTGAGCACCGTATCGGCTTGACACGTTACGATCTGGAAAACTTTCTTGATGGAAACATCCAGGAGGTGATAGATGCCCTGACAACCCATTTCCAGGCCGAGGCATTGAAACAATCTATCCATTAACCCATTTTTAAAGTTCAGAGGTTCAGCGGTTAAGATGAAGGCACAAAGTTTTCTTAGCCCTTGAACCCTTGAACCCTTGAACTTTGAACCGACCCATGGATATCCGGACTATCCTGAACATAACGGCTATTGACCTTGAGCGTAGAGGTATTCCCACTCCCCGGCTTGATGCTGAGGTTCTCCTCTTTCACTATCTAAAAACCGACCGTTCCGGTCTCTACAGGCACCCCGAAAGGTTACTGACAGACGAAGAGATTAGCGTATTCCAATCCTGGGTGGCAAGGAGGCAACAGGGGGAACCGGTTGCCTGCATTGTCGGTCAAAAAGAGTTCTGGTCCCTCGTTTTTGAAGTCAACGGTCAGGTACTCGTGCCGAGACCGGAGACAGAAATTCTTGTAGAAGAAGTTATCAGGGTCTGTTCAGAGATGGGTTACAAAAATCCCTCGATTCTCGACATCGGTACGGGCAGCGGAGCCATCGGTGTCGCCCTGGCCTCTGAGTTGAGGGAGGCACGGATTGTGGCCACCGACATATCCCGAGGGGCCATCGAGGTTGCCACGAGAAATGCCCGTAAAAATAGTGTTGATGACAGGATTTCTTTCCGGCTGGGGAACCTCTTCGAGCCTGTGTCAGCAGAAAAATTTGATGTCATCGTTTCCAATCCCCCCTATATTTCTGAAGATGAATTTCCTGATCTTCCCTTAGACGTCAGAGGGTTTGATCCTGAATTGGCGCTGGTAGCCGGAAGAGAGGGCACATCATTTCACGAAGCTATCATCAGAGAGGGGGCTTTTCACTTAAAAGTTGGGGGCTGGCTTTTCATGGAGATGGGGGCCGGTCAGAGAGACCGTATCGCAGATGTCTTCAGGGGATCCGACCTCTATGATAATATAGCCTTCAGGATGGATTATGCCGGTATAGAGCGGGTCGCCATGGCAAGGAGGCACCCCTTCAAGTTAAGTGCCTAAAGTGAGCTAAAGTTTAAAGTGCCTAAAGTTATTTAAAATGGAAATTCCTATGCAATCGAGTTAGGCTTGTCCTGACGTCAGGAAGGAAGAGGAAGAAATAAATGGATAAGATGGTCATCTATGGTGGCGAGAAACTCCTTGGCGATGTCCGGATCAGCGGCGCCAAGAATGCCGCTCTTCCGATCATCGTTTCGTCGCTCTTAACGGACGGATGGAATACCTTTCACAATATCCCCGATCTTGCGGATATCAGGACCATCAAGAAACTTTTAAGGGGTCTGGGAGCGGAAATCGAAGGGGAATCGTCTGTCAGGATAAGGACAGGTGAGATCGCCAGTTGTGAGGCTTCTTACGATCTTGTCAGGAAGATGAGAGCTTCGATCCTGGTTCTCGGTCCTCTCCTGGCCAGGATGGGCAGGGCAAGGGTTTCTCTTCCCGGGGGATGTGCCATCGGTGACAGGCCGGTGAACCTCCATATCAAGGCTCTTGCCGATCTGGGGGCGGAGGTGGAACTGAGAGACGGTTATGTGGAGGCAAAGGCGTCGCGATTGAAGGGAGCATCTATCTATTTCGATATTCCCACAGTCACAGGAACGGAAAATATTATGATGGCCGCCTGCCTAGCAAAGGGAACAACCCTGCTGAAAAATGCGGCCAGGGAGCCGGAAGTCGTCAATCTTGTCGAGGTACTGAACGGTATGGGGGCAAAGATCAGCGGGGCGGGAACGGATATGATCATCATCGAGGGGGTTGACAGCCTCCATCCTGTGGAGACTACCGTGATACCGGACCGGATTGAGGCGGGGACCTTTATGATTGCTGCCGGGATAACGGGAGGGAACGTCAAAGTCTCAGGATGCGACCCCTCTCACCTTGATGCGCTGATCAATAAACTCCGTGATACCGGTATGGAGATAACCATAGGCGATGGTGGTATCAGGGTGAAAGGCAATAAGGAAATTACAAACGTAGACATAAAAACCCTTCCCTATCCAGGATTTCCTACGGACCTGCAGGCGCAGATGATGGCCTTTATGTCGGTGGGAATGGGATCCAGCGTGATTACGGAAACGGTCTTTGAAAAAAGGTTTATGCATGCAAGCGAGTTGAAGCGGATGGGGGCTGATATACAGATCAAGGGAAACATCGCTCTCATAAGGGGTGTCCTAAAGCTGAAGGGTGCACAGGTTATGGCCACCGATCTTAGGGCCTCCGCTTCTCTGATCCTTGCCGGGTTAGCGGCGGAAGGTAAGACGGAACTCTCACGGGTCTATCATATTGACCGGGGATACCAGCAAATAGAAAAGAAACTTTCCGCCCTGGGTGCCAATATAAAAAGGGTTGTAAATACTCAGGCTGAAGGTATATAGGCTGAAGGCTGAAGGCTGAAGGTATATAGGCTGAAGGCTGAAGGCTGAAGGCTGAAGGTAAAACGGTGGATATACAATTGCCTAAACCTTCAGTCTTCAGCCTAAACACCTGAGTAGTTAAAAAGGGTTGTTGTCTGAGATGAGACTTATCCACACTGGTGATTTTAATTTTGAGGAGACTCTCCGGCGGCTCAGGCATCGGGGCAAGGTTTTTGATGAAGATGTCTGGACGGTTGTCAGCCGGATCGTAGCAGATGTGGCCGGCAGAGGGGATCAGGCCCTCTTCGAATATACGGAAAAGTTTGATGGGCAGGCGATAAACGCCGGCACTATCATGGTGTCTTCCGAGGAAATGGAAGACGCCATCAGGCAGGTGGAAAATGAAGATATGGAAGCGTTGAAACTGGCTGCCGGCAGAATAGAAAGATTCCACGAGAGACAGGGCGTTCAAGGCTTTTTCTGTTCCGATGAAGAGGGGATTGAACTTGGATTGCGGATATTGCCTCTAAGATGTGTTGGTATATATGTTCCCGGGGGCCTTGCCTGCTATCCCTCCACGGTGCTTATGGCGGCAATCCCGGCAAGGATTGCCGGTGTCGAAGAGATCATTCTTGTCACACCTCCCAGAGGAAGAGAAATAAATCCCCTTCTTGCCGCTGCCGCCAAGATAGGCGGCGTGAGGCGAATATTCAGGATAGGTGGCGCCCAGGCAATAGCCGCCCTTGCCTATGGCACCGAATCAATCCCGGCGGTGGATAAAATCGTAGGACCAGGGAATGTTTACGTGGCCGCGGCAAAAAAGATGGTTTATGGCCGGGTTGCCATCGACATGATTGCCGGTCCCAGTGAGATTCTCGTCATTGCTGACGGGACTGCCGATGCTTCCTTTGTGGCCGCCGATTTGCTTGCCCAGGCTGAGCATGACAAAATGGCATCTGCCGTCCTTCTGACCTCTGATGAAGAGTTCGCTCAACGGGTGATTGCCGAGGTAAATATGCAACTCCCGAGCCTGCCGAGAAAAGATATTGCGGAAAATTCCTTACAGGAGTTCGGCGCCATTATTGTAACGGAGAGTATTGATGAGGCCATTGTCATCGCCAACAGGTTTGCCCCGGAGCATTTGGAATTGATGGTCGAAAAACCACGGAAAATACTGGACAGGATTAGGAACGCCGGGGCTGTGTTTCTCGGATCCTGGGCGCCGGAGGCAATTGGAGATTATATCGCAGGCCCCAATCATATCCTTCCCACAGGGGGAACGGCAAGGTTTTCCTCCCCGTTGGGGGTTCATGATTTTGTGAAGCGCACCAGCGTAATCTCCTTCTCTCAGAGCGCCCTCTATAGGTATGGTGAGCAGGCAGCAAGACTCGCAAAGTTAGAAGGTTTCGATGGCCACGGAAGCTCCATTACCATGAGGATGGCACGGAAAAAAACTTGACAAAATGTCCATTTTGATTATCTTTACAGTTGGACTGTTGCCGTAAATCCAGCGATTCTGCGGGCGTAATTCAGCGGTAGAATGTCAGCTTCCCAAGCTGGACGTCGTGGGTTCGATTCCCATCGCCCGCTCCAAAATCCCCCCTTTCCCTCCCACCACGGACAAACCAGATACAATGAGGAGGGACGCGCTTCGTCGCGTCCGTTCCCTCCGGCCACGACGGAGCGTGGCCCTCCTTTTTTTTTCTTGCAATACCAATCTTTCTATGATAAATTAACTTTAAATCATCGTATTTTACTGATGAGTGGGCTTTTTGCCCACTTTTTTGTTTGAGCTATGACTTCTCAAGTGTACAGGGAAAGAATCAGACAACTGGTAGAGCCTGTTATCGAATCCGAGGATATGGAACTGATTGATGTTGAGTGTCTGAAGATGAGATCTCGATGGGTCGTTCGGATTTACATGGACAAGGAAACAGGCATTACCCTCGATAATTGTTCTGAAATAAGTAATCAGGTTGGTGATATCCTTGACATTCACGAGGTGCTTCCCGGTTCCTATACCCTGGAGGTTTCCTCACCCGGTCTGGATAGGCCGCTTGTGAGAGACAAGGATTTCATGAAATACAGGGGATGCAAGGTACATGTCAGAGTAACTGAGAAGTTAGAGGGGATAAGAAATTTTAGGGGGAAACTGGTTGACTTTTGTGAGGAAGAGGGAAAGAAGGTACTGGTTATTGACATTACAGGAAAGACCTATCGCATACCAAGAGATATGGTGGTCAAGGCAAATATTGAATATGAGATAGTTACTCAGGCATAAAGGCTGAAGGTGGGTAGACTGAAGGGAAAAACATGTGCGACACACAAAGCCAAAATCGTTTGGATACCTTGATAGGTCGTTGTGTCATGAATCATGATTATTGCCCTTCTTCCTTCAGTCTTCAGTCTATACACCTGAATACTTACTATGGAGGATTTTTAAATGGTGCCGGAGCTTAAACGTCTGATTGAACAGATGGGTAAGGATAGGGGTATAGATAAAACTATCATCATAGATGCCCTGGAGGCTGCCATGTTAACGGCGGCGCGAAAAAAACAGGGCCCCCATGTGGATATCGAAGCCCATTACAACGAAGACTCCGGGGAAATCGAGATCTTCCAGTTTAAAACCGTGGTGGAAAAGGTTTTAGATCCCGACGTTCAGGTATCCCTTGAAGAGGCAAGAAGGACACTTGATGAAGAAGCAGAACCTGGGGACAGTCTCGGTACGAAGATAGAAGCGAGTACCTTTGGCCGGATTGCTGTCCAAACGGCCAAGCAGATTATCATTCAGAGGGTGAAAGATGCGGAGCGGGACATCATCTATGAGGAGTACAAAGATAGAAAAGGTGAGCTGGTTAACGGTTTCGTTCAGAGGTTTGAGGGGGGAAGTATTATCGTTAATCTTGGACGTGCAGAAGGGGTGATCCCCCCGGCCGAACAGGTCTACAAAGAGACGTACAAGCGGGGAGAGCGTATTCGGTCCTATATATGTGATGTTAAGAAGTCGTCAAAAGGCCCCCAGATTATCCTTTCGAGAACTCACCCCGGTTTTATCAGGGCGCTCTTTGAAATTGAAGTTCCCGAAATTTCTGAGAGATTGATCGAAGTAGTGAACATTGCAAGGGAACCGGGTAAAAGGACCAAGATTTCTGTAAGAACCAAAGACAAAGATATAGATCCGGTTGGCGCCTGTGTTGGTATGAGAGGAAGCCGTGTACAGAGTGTCGTCCAGGAATTGAGGGGAGAAAAGATAGACATTGTCCCCTATTCTGATGATCAGGCCACGTATGTATGCAGTGCCCTGTCTCCGGCCAAGGTTAACAGAATCCTTATGGATGAGGAAAGTCGTTCCATGGAGGTTATTGTTCCCGATGATCAACTGTCTCTTGCCATAGGGAAAAATGGACAGAATGTCAGGCTGGCCGTTAAACTGACAGGATGGAAGATTGATGTCAAGAGTGAATCCATGGCGGTAAAACAGGAGGAAGAGGGGTTCAGGGCTCTCATGAAAATACCGGGTATTGGCCAGGTGACGGCGGAACGTCTTTACAGAGAAGGATTAAAGAGTGTCGCCACCATCGCTGCGGCTGATCCTGAAATGTTGTCTTCGATTCCTGGTGTAGGTGAGAAAACCGCCTCGCACTGGATAAAAGAAGCAGGTAAGATAATTAATGAGGATATTAAGGGAGTGTTTTAAGAATGCCTAAGAAGAGAGTTTACGAGTTAGCGAGGGAATTGGGTCTTGACAACAGGGAGATCATCTCTCGCCTGGAAAGGCTCGGTGTTGCTGTGAAGTCGCATTCAAGCACCATTGAAGACTCTGATGTACAGAGGATCAAGGGAGAATTGTCATCCGGTGAGTCTCTTGAAATGGTTGAAAAAAGAATAAAATCCACGGTAATCAGAAGAAGAACCGTTCGCCACCGTGTTGATGAAATAGAACCAGAGGCAGTTGAAGAAGTCGTTCCTGCCCCGCCCGAAGAAAAGGAAGTGGAAGCGCCTCCGGAAGAAGTCACCCCGATAGAAGCAACTCCAGAGGCAGAAGAGAAACTCCAGAAGGAATCAATGCCAGTCAGAACGGCAGAGGAAAGTAAACCGGAAGAAGGGGCCGGCGAAGCAAGATCTACCTTCCCTCCTATCCCCGTGCCGGTATCCATAAAGGTTAAGAAAGAAGAACCGGTAAGGCCTGAGAAGAGAGAGGCCTTCCCTGTTCATATACCGCAGAAGGCCAGGATAGAAATTAAAAAAGAAACTCCGGAAAGGCCGAAGCTTGTGGTCGTTAAGGAGGTCATTCCCCCTAAAGGGGAAAAACAGACAAAGAAAAAAGAAGCGCCACAAAAGCAAAAGTGGAGAAAGCCGGTAGAAGTATTAATAAAAGAGCAACTACCAATACGGAAAAAGGTCTTTGTTAAGAAGATTGTAGGTAAAAGGGACAGGCGCCTGCAAAAAGAGACGGAAGAGGAAAGAATTGCGAGGCGGAGGGAAGAAGAAAAGAAGATGTCCTCCGTCAAAATGAAAAAAACGGTTATTACCGTTCCCAAGGCCATCAAGAGAAGGATAAAGGTAGGGGAGGCGATAAGCGTTGGCGACCTTGCCAGGAAGATGGCGGTTAAGGCAACTGAGGTGATCCGCAAATTGATTCCCATCGGTATGATGGTAACCATTAACCAGTCTATTGATCGTGATGTCGCTACTATCGTTGCCAGTGAATTTGGATACCAGGTGGAACCTATTGTTGCCGAATATGGTGAATCCATGCAAAAAGTAGCTATACCTCAGGGAAATCTCAAACCAAGGGCGCCGGTTGTCACTATCATGGGACATGTTGACCATGGCAAGACATCCCTTCTCGATGCCATCAGACAGACTAATGTAATTGACGGTGAGGCGGGCGGCATTACCCAGGCTATCGGGGCGTATCATGTACATATCAAAGACAGGGATATCGTCTTTCTCGATACTCCCGGTCACGAAGCCTTCACAGCCATGCGGGCCCGGGGGGCTCAGGTCACGGACATAGTTGTTCTCGTCATTGCCGCCGATGACGGGGTGATGGATCAGACCATTGAGGCTATCAACCACTCAAAGGTAGCCGGTGTTCCCATCGTTGTGGCGATCAATAAGATTGATAAACCAAATGCCGATCCGGGGAAAATCAAACAAGCCCTGACCGAATATAGTCTCGTGCCTGAGGAATGGGGTGGTGACACTATATTCTGTGAGATGTCTGCAAAGAAGAAAACAGGCATCGAGGAACTTCTCGAGATGATCCTCCTCCAGGCAGACGTCATGGAGTTAAAGGCCGATCATGAGAAACCCGCTCGCGGGGTGGTTATTGAGGCAAAGCTCGATCGGGGGCGTGGACCGGTAGCAACGGTTTTGATTCAGGAAGGCACCTTAAGAGAGGGAGATGCCTTTGTTTCCAAGACGGAGGCCGGCAGGGTTCGGGCCATGATCAACGATCAGGGAAAACGGATCAAAGAGGCGCCGCCATCAATGCCTGTGGAGGTTATTGGATTTTCAGGGGTTCCTCATGTGGGCGCCGAGTTCACCTGTATGGAAGACGAGAAGAGAGCGCGCAGTATCGGAGAGTACTGGCTCAGAAAGGAACGGGAACGGGAACTTTCCACCTCTGCAAAGATTACCCTCGAGCAACTGTACCAGAAAATTAAAGAGGGAAGCAAGGAGTTCAATGTTATTATTAAGGGTGACGTTCAGGGGTCTATTGAGGCTCTAAACGAGGCATTAAACAAACTGAGCACGACTGATGTGAAGTTGAAAACTATTCACAGTTCGACAGGCGCCATTACGGAAACAGATGTGATGCTGGCCTCGGCATCAAATGCAATCATCATCGGTTTTAATGTCAGACCCACCAGCAGGGTGATCGAATTGGCGGAGGCGGAAGGCGTTGAAATCAAGCTCTACGATATTATATATAATGTAATTGCCGATGTAAAAGCTGCCATGGAAGGTCTTCTTGAGCCCGTTTACAAAGAGGTGGTTCAAGGACGCGCCGAAGTCAGGCAGCTATTCAAAATACCCAGGGTGGGAACCATTGCCGGCAGTTATGTAACGGATGGGAAGATTACAAGAAAGTCCAATCTCAAATTAGTGAGAGACGGTGTGACGATTTACGATGGCAAACTGCTTTCCCTGAAACGGTTTAATGAGGATGTAAAAGAAGTGCAATCGGGGTTCGAATGTGGTATCGGGATAGAGGGCTTTAATAATATCAGGGGAGGGGATATCATTGAGTCCTATATTAACGAAAAAGTAGAGAGGAATTTATAAACAACCGCGGCAGCCGGCGAACAACAGGCAGAGCGGGAAAATGAAAAATGGTCGTCGGATCAGGTATCATAGATTTGTGGATTCCTGAGAGCAGGTCCCTGAAGGAAAAAAGGGGGAAACTGAGCAGGATATTAAAGCGGACACAAAACACATTTAATATTTCCATTGCTGAGATCGGTGATGCTGATCACTGGAAGCGGGCGAAAATTGGTTTCAGCGTGGTAGGCAACGACAAAAGTTATGTCAATGGAAAGATAGACCATATCCTGAGGTTTATAGATAGTCTGCGGTTTGCCGAGGTGATACATACAAAGGTTGAAATTACCAGCTTCTCCGAGGCGACGGATTCATATGATTATCTGACAGGTAAGTATGATGAATTTTAAAAGGGCAAGCCGGGTGTCTGATCTTATCAAGGTGGAAATTTCAGATATCCTGCTAAAGCGTGTCAGGGACCCACGTATTGGGCCAATTACTATCACAGGGGTAAAATTGACCGATGATCTCCGCCTGGCAAGGATATTCTTTGTTGAGATGGGAAAAGATACATGCTCTGATGAAGTTAGGGCAGGTCTCCAGAAGGCGACAGGTTTTTTGAAGAGGGAATTAGGGAAAAGATTACAATTGCGATACATACCGGAAATCGTTTTCGTATATGATGAATCATTTGCCTATGGAAGCCGTATAGAAAAGCTTTTAACAGAAATATAAGTAACTACTGGTTGTCAGGTTCACGGTTCACGGTTGGTTGGCTTGCGCTCTTCTTTCATCAGTCTAACCTTGAACCGTGAACCCCGGAACTTTGAACCTGAGTAATTACAAATATAATAAAGGGGAACGGATGCTTTCAAGGATCATTGATATTATAAACAGTTACCAGGTCTTCCTTATCACCTCCCATGTGAGACTCGATGGCGACGCCCTGGGATCAGAATTGGCCCTATACCATATGCTTCGTCGTATGAAAAAAGAAGCTGTCGTTTATAATCAGGATGAAACCCCTCAGAATTATCGTTTTCTTCCCGGCAATGAAATTATAGTTCAGCAACTTCCCCCGCTGGGGGAATTTGACGCCGCCTTTGTCCTGGATTGCAGTGAGCTGGAACGTGTAGGAGAAGCGGCAAACAAGATAGGAAGGATAAAGCGGATCATCGCCATTGATCATCACATTTCCCGGGGAGCTTTCTGTGAGATTGCCTATATTGATCATCAGGCGAGTTCCACTGGAGAGTTGCTTTACCGGTTTGCAGAGCATATGGCCCTCGAGCTGACAGAAGAGATGGCAACCAATCTGTACGCTGCCATCATGACGGATACGGGGGGATTCCGCTACGGAAGCACAAGGCAGAGCACCTTGACAGCGGCGGGAAATTTGCTGGGAAAAGGCGCCGATCCGCAATGGATAGCGGAAAACATTTACGAAAGCAAACCATTAGCTAAGATCAAACTCTTGATGAACGTGCTGGAAACCATGACTTTTGATTTGGGCGGGAAGATCGGCTCCCTGGTAGTTTTACGGAAGGCTATCGAGTCTGCCGGGGCATTGCAGGAACATGCCGAAGGTTTTGTGGATATACCTCGTTCCATCGAGGGAGTAGAAGTTTCCATCCTTTACAATGAATTATCTCAAAACTATTTCAAGATAAGCTTACGCTCCAAAGGGAAACTTAATGTAGAACAAATTGCTCGGGCATTCGGAGGAGGAGGACACGCTAATGCCTCAGGTTGTGAGATTGAAGGGGATATTGAGACGGTCAAACATCGTGTACTGGATATGACAAGGTCTATTGTTGCATGAAGTTTCTCGTTATGGATGGCATTGTTGTGATAGATAAGCCTTCGGGAAAGACATCTTATGCCGTGGTTTCGGAAGTGAGGAGGCTGCTTGGTGCAAGAAAGGCCGGTCATACGGGTACGCTGGATCCTCTGACAACGGGTGTCCTTCCCGTGTGCATAAATGAGGCAACGAAGCTCGTACAGTTCTTTTCGCCGGACAGCAAGGAATACCGGGCAACGATGTTATTAGGTGTCGAAACTGACACCCTCGACATGGAGGGCAAAATAATTGCTGAGTGTGAACCTCGTGTGGCAAGAGACGAGATAGAAGAGGTGTTGCACCGCTTTGTCGGGAAGATAGAGCAACTTCCTCCCCATTACTCGGCGGTTAAGTTTCAAGGGAAACCGCTTTATAAATGGGCAAGAAGGGGGATCGCCGTTGACCTCCCTCCGAGAACCGTTGAAGTTTACACCATCGTGGTCGAAGAGATAGTATTGCCTTACGTGACCTTTACGGTATCATGCGGGAGTGGCACCTATATACGTTCTCTTTGTTCCGATGTGGGTAAAATATTGGGATGCGGGGCGTGCCTTGCGTCGCTGCGAAGGACAAGGAGCGGCTGTTTCCACGAAGGATTGGCGGTATCCATTGAGGGTATTGACAACGAAAAGAAGCGGGACTTGCTTGCCGCAAATATTTTACCCCTGACGGAAGCTCTGCCGGAACTCCCCGCCATCAACGTGGATCAGGCATTGGTAGGAAAGTTAAGGGAAGGCTATCAACCGGATGCCGATGCCCTTGGTATAAATAACTTTCCTTTTCTTAGCGCCGGAGATATAGTAAAATTTATGTCGCCTGATCATTGCCTTGTTGCAATAGGAAAAATGCTCTGTGCTTCGGAGCAAATTGCTTCGTTAGATGGAGAGAAACGGGTGGTTAAAATCATGAGGGTATTTAATTGTTAGAAGGTTCAAAGTTCTAAGGTTCACGGTTCAAGGTTAGACTGATGAAAGAAGAACGCAAGCCAAGCAACTGTGAACTGTGAACTGTGAACTGTGAACTGTAAACCTGACGACCTGCGTAGTTACATACATTATTGTAACCGATTGACGAGGGAGGAGAGAAAAAGGTGTTAGATGCTGAACAAAGGGGGAAAATAGTTGGCAATTTTCAATTGCACGAAAAGGACACGGGATCACCGGAGGTCCAGGTTGCGCTCATGACGGCGAGGATAGAATACTTAACGGAGCATTTTAAGACCCACAAAAAGGACCACCACTCCCGCAGGGGACTTTTGAAACTCGTCGGGCAGAGGAGAAAACTTCTCGATTACCTGAAGAAAAAGGATGTGGAAAGATACAGGAAAGTGGTTTCGCGCCTGGGTCTTCGAAAATAGGCAAAAGGTCCTATTCCTTGCAATTACTATTGCTTTTGCCGCAAAAACCCATAACAGGAGGGAAAACAATTTATGAGCAAAGTATTTAGCACAGATTTTGGAGGGAGGAGTATTTCCCTGAAAGCGGATTATGTGGCAGGTCAGGCCGATGGTGCAATCCTTGTGAATTATGGCGATACGGTTGTTCTCGTGACGGTCGTCTCCCTGAAAAACGCAAGGGAAGGACTCGATTTTCTGCCCCTCACAGTTGATTACCAGGAGATGACCTTCGCCGCGGGGAAGATTCCCGGCGGTTTTTTTAAAAGGGAGGGGCGTCCCAACGAGCAAGAGATATTAACATCGAGGCTCATTGACAGATCAATACGCCCCCTGTTTCCCAAAGGTTACTTTTATGAAACTCAGGTTGTGGCAACCGTTCTTTCCGCGGATAACGCAAATGATACCAAAGTGGCAGCCATGTTAGGCGTTTCGGCGGCCCTGGGAATATCGGATATTCCTTTTGAGGGACCGGTTGCCGGTGTCAGGATCGGCCTGCTGGACGGGGAATTTTTATGCAATCCATCGGCAGAGGTATTAGAAAATGGTGGCTTGGATCTCTTCTTAGTCGGCAGAAGGGTACTCCCCGGTACGCAGGATCGTGAATTTGATGTAAACCTGGTGATGCTTGAGGGGAAGGGCAAAGAGGTTGAGGAAGATGTGATCGTTGATGCCATCAACTGGGGATTGGACGTCATTCGCCCCTTGATTGAACTTCAGGAATCTATACGTCAGGACATTGGAAGAAAAAAGAGGATGGTGAACCCGGTTGCCTCCCCAGATCAGTCCCTTGTTGCAAGGGTTGCCAACGCCGCCGCGGAAGGTCTGAGAGATGCCTATACCACGGGGCCGAAATTAGAAAGGTATGCAAAGCTCGACCGTCTCAGAGAGGCGGTAATCGAGGAAATCACCAGAGAGGATGCGGGACTTCGCCCTCTGGTCATGGAGATATTTGAGGATCTGGAACGACATAATATCAGGAATATGATCCTGCATGAAAAAAGGAGGAGCGACGGAAGATCCAACACAGACATCAGGCCAATCAGCGCTGATGTTGGGATTTTACCGAGGGCCCACGGATCGGCCATATTTAGCAGAGGTGAAACCCAGGTTCTTGCCGCCCTGACACTTGGCACATCCTCGGATGAACAAAGAATGGATTATATAGGCGGGGAAGAGATGAGATCGTTTATTCTGCACTATAATTTCCCCCCCTATTGCGTTGGAGAAGCACGGCCTTTAAGGGGTCCGGGAAGAAGAGAAATCGGGCATGGCGCCCTCGCCAGAAAAGCCCTGCTTCCCATCCTCCCTACCGACGAAGAATTCCCCTACACTATCAGGATTGTTTCCGAAGTTCTTTCGTCCAATGGTTCATCTTCCATGGCCACGGTGTGCGGCGGCGCCCTTTCCCTGATGGATGCCGGAGTGCCCGTGAAGGATATCGTCGCCGGGATTGCCATGGGTCTGTTGAAAGAGGGTGAACAAGTGGTCATTCTGTCCGATATCATTGGCGATGAAGACCATGCAGGAGATATGGACTTCAAGGTATGCGGGACAAAAAAGGGGATTACAGCCATGCAGATGGACATCAAGATTAATGGGGTTACGCAAGATATCCTGAGAAGAGCCCTCTACCAGGCGAGAGATGGAAGGCTTTTTATTATTGAAAAGATGAGGGAGACCATCGCTTTCCCACGGACTGATATCTCCATGTACGCCCCGAGAATCACAATGGTAAAGGTAAGGCCGGAGAAGGTAAGGGACGTAATCGGTTCCGGAGGGAAGAATATCAGGCAGATTGTCAGTGAAACAGGCGTTAATATTGATGTGGAAGACGACGGCACCGTGACCATTGCCTCCAGCGATGCAGATGCCGCAGCCAGGGCTGTGGCCATGGTCAAATGGCTGACCGAGGATGCGGAAATAGGAAAGATATATCGTGGCACAGTCAAGAAGATTGTTGACTTTGGCGCTTTCGTGGAGATACTGCCGGGTACGGAGGGGTTGGTGCATATCTCACAACTTGCCAGGGAAAGGGTTAATAAGGTCACGGATATCCTGAAAGAAGGGGACGAGGTGCTGGTGAAGGTCCTTGAAATTGACAGGCAGGGGAAGATCCGGCTCTCCAGGAAGGAAGCATTAGGGGAGAATCCGGCATAATTTCCTTGTAACTACTCAGGTTCAAAGTTCCGTGGTTCACGGTTCAATGGTTTAAGATGATTATTAAGCATTTCACTCGAACCCCTGAACCTTGAACCCTGAACCTGAATAGTTACATTTCCCTTTAGAGAAACCTGACTAAGCAGAAAGGAGATACCGGGGACCAATGTACAATAGGACCGTTCTGGACAATGGCATCAGGGTTATTTCCGAGGAGATCGGCCATGTCAGGTCAGTATCCATAGGGGTATGGGTGCGGTGTGGTTCCCGCAACGAAAGCCTGAAGACAAACGGGACAGCTCATTTTATCGAGCACATGCTTTTCAAGGGAACGGAAAGCAGAACTGCCTTTGATATTGCATCGGCCATTGATTCTGTCGGTGGTTTGATGAACGCCGCCACCGGCAAGGAACTAACCTCTTTTTACGTCAAGATACCTGATTATCATCTTGCCCTGGCGATTGACCTGCTCGCCGATATATTAAAAAACTCACAATTTGATACCGCAGAAATCGGTAAAGAAACGACGGTGGTCCTTCAGGAGATCAATATGGTGGAGGATTCACCTGACGATTATATTCATGACTTCTTCGATGCCATATTTTGGGGTGGCCACCCCCTTGGTCGTTCTGTTTTAGGGACGAAGGAAGCGGTGGAGGGATTTAACAGAGAAGTCCTCTTCAGTTTCTTCAATGCCAGGTACAGAGGGGAAAACCTTGTGCTGACCGCCGCCGGCAATCTGAAACATGATGTTCTGGTTGAGCTGGTTCGACACGCCTTTGGGTCACTGGCACAAGGGGCTGTCAAGGACGAGACCACGGCGCCGGTAGTTTCATCAAAAGAAGCTGTCCTCGAAAAGGATCTGGATCAGGTGCATATGCTCATCGGCGCCCTTGCCCCATCTGCAAGAAGCTCCAAAAGGTTTCCATGTTTTTTAATGAACGCCGTCCTCGGTGGAAGTATGAGTTCAAGGTTGTTCCAGGAAATCAGAGAGAAAAGGGGGCTGGTTTACGCCATCCATTCCTATCTGATTCCCTATACAGATACGGGTATGCTCGGCATTTACGCGGGAACCAGCGAGGATAAGGTGTCCGATGTCATCGGTCTGGTTCTGGAGACACTGAAAGGATTATGCAATGATCTTCTTACAGAAAAAGAGTTGACTTCAGCCAGGGAATTAGTTAAGGGCAATTTCCTCCTGGGCATGGAAAGCACCGATAATCGCATGATGAAACTGGCCAGGGATGAGATATACTTAAAAAGATATGTGCCGCCGGAAGAGGTTATCGCTCATATAGATGCTGTTGGCGTAGAAGATATAAGACTGCTGTCTTGTGAAGTGTTTAACCCGGATACCATAAGCCTCGCTGCCATCGGCAGGATTTCGGAAAAGGATTGCAGACTCAAATTGTACTTATAGGAGTCAGGGATCAGGGGTCAGGGGGCAGGGTATTATGAGAGAAACAATCAGGGTGACCGTGCAAAAACTACCGGCTCATGACGACATCACCCTCCCACGTTATATGACTGAACATGCAGCAGGTATGGATGTCGTTGCCGCCGTTGGGGAAGAAGAGGTGATCCTACCGGGAGAAAGGAAGTTGATTCCCACCGGTATTGTCATTGCACTGCCGGAGGGGTATGAGGCCGAGATCAGACCCCGGAGCGGTCTTGCCCTGAAGAACGGGGTAACGCTGGTCAATTCCCCGGGGACGATTGATGCGGATTACCGCGGTGAGATCGGCGTGATTATGATTAATCATGGGGAAGAGTCCTTTGTTGTCAGAAGAGGCGACCGTATTGCTCAGATGGTCTTTCATCGGGTATGCAGGGCGACATGGGTTGTCACCAACCGGCTGGACCCAACATCGAGAGGGGACGGGGGGTTTGGTCATACGAAATAAGAAAGTAACTACTCAGGTTATCAGGTTCACGGTTCACGGTTTATGGTTGGTTGGCTTGCGCTCTTCATATTTCATCAGTCTAACCTTGAACCGTGAACCCCGGAACTTTGAACCTGAATAGTTACATAAGAAAAAGAGCATCTGAACAGTGAGAGAGGGCGTTTCATGGGGAAATATAAGATAAATAAAACTTATAAAGAGATCAACGAAAAGATAAAACAGGGGAAGGCCGTTGTGGTAACGGCTGAAGAGATGAGCGATATTGTGGACAGACATGGCGACATCGAGGCAGCCCAAAAGATTGATGTCGTTACCACCGGTACATTCAGTCCCATGTGTTCATCAGGCGCCTTTCTGAATTTTGGTCATACCGCCCCGAAGATAAAGGCGGCAAAAATCTGGCTTAACGATGTGGCAGCCTACGGTGGTATCGCCGCCGTTGATTGTTATATCGGGGCAACAGAAGTGGGTGGGGGAGACCCCCTCAATAGTGTCTATCCGGGAGAATTCAATTACGGCGGGGGACATGTCATCGAAGACCTCGTGGCAGGAAACGTGATCAGGCTACGGATGGAAGGTTACGGTACGGACTGCTATCCGGCCCGGAAACATGAGAAAAATATTACGATAAAAGATCTGCGTGACGCCATCCTTTTTAACCCAAGGAATGCCTACCAGAACTACAATTGCGCCGTCAACATGTCTGATAAGATCATCTATACCTATATGGGGGTACTGAGACCCCGCATGGCAAATGCCAATTACGCCACCTCGGGACAGTTGAGTCCTCTTTTCAATGATCCTTATTATAAAACTATCGGTATCGGGACAAAGATCTTCTTAGGAGGCGCCCAGGGTTTTGTGGCCTGGGAGGGCACACAGCATAACCCTCACGTCCGGAGGGGAAAAAACGGGGTTCCCAGAGAAGCAGCGGGGGCAATTGCCGCTATTGGAAACCTCAAAGAGATGCGTCCCGAGTGGCTTGTGGGAGCCAGTATGCTCGGATATGGGGTTTCCCTGTATGTGGGGATCGGTATTCCCATTCCCATCCTGAATGAAGAGATGGCACGTTATACGGGAGTCAGAGATGAAGATATCTTTACCCAGGTTTATGATTACAGCGTGGATTACCCAAAAGGAGGAATGGTCGGGAGTCTTGGCGAGGTCAATTACAAGGAATTAAAGAGTGGCGCCATTATAGTGAACGGTCAGAAGGTAGCTACCGCCCCCTTATCAAGTTACGTAAGGGCAAGGGAAATCGCCGATATCCTTAAAGAATGGATTGAACGGGGAGATTTTCTCTTAGGAGAGCCCCAACGATGCCTTCCCTCTGTCATCCGGTGATACCCGTTTTTTTTAATCAATTTTTGTAACTACTCAGGTATCTTGCCACAAAGGCACAAAGGCACCAAGATTATAGGATTAATTTTTTATAATAGCCTTTTTAATGCATGGCACATTGAAATTAATGAGAAAACTCCGTTATTCAATTTATATCCATCTTCTCTTTGGGTCTTTGTGCCTTGGTGGCTGAATAGTTACCAATTTTTATGACATAGCAGAGGCTGCTGATTCAAATGAAAATGGGCAGGTGCCTTATTGTTTTTGTTTTATTTATGGGTTTCCTCATTACCTTCGGGGACAGGGGTCTCGTTGATAACTACATGATGAGAAAAAAAATTTTAAAACTGAAAGAGGTAAACCATGAAATTTATCGTGAGAACAGAGAGTTAAAAAAAACAATTACCCTGCTCAGGAGCGACTTGTCGTACATTGAAACAGTGGCACGAAATGAACTCGGGATGGTCAAAAAGGGGGATATTGTTTATCGGTACACAAGGTAGAATGGTGAATGTTTAACATGAAGAACTTGTTTCCCGGCAGCAAACAAGTTGTGGGACTTGATATCGGCTCAAGCTCGCTGAAACTTGCAGAGATACTGGAAACACCAAAGGGATACCTCCTGAATAACTTTTCCCGGATTCCTCTCCCCATGGGCGTGATTGTAGATGGCGCGGTGGTGGAGCAGGAGCAACTTACCGAAAGAATAAAAAAACTTTTCAAATACGCAGGCTGTAAACAAAAAAAGATCGTAACCTCCCTTTCCGGGCATTCTGTCATCATTAAAAAAGTCAGCTTCCCTGCGATGGACGAGGTTGAACTGCGTGATCTGATCGCCGATGAAGCCGGTAAATATCTGCCCTTCGATAGTATGGAGGAAGTGAACTTTGATTTTCAAACCCTCGGAGAAAATGAGTTCAATCCCAACCAGTTAGATGTATTACTCGTTGCCGCCAAGAAGGATATTATTGCCGGTTATACGGAGGCTGTTAAAAATGCAGGACTTTCCGTGGTAATCATGGATGTTGATTCCTTTGCCCTCGAAACGATGTATGAAGAAAATTATGATTATGAAGATAACGATGTAGATGTCCTCGTCAATATTGGGGCGAGTATCACAAATATCAATGCGGTAAAAAATGGAACCTCAATTCTTACAAGAAATTTTCCCCTGGGAGGTAACGCCATTACAGAGGCGATCGGGGAGAAACTTGGTATAACCTTCGAAGAGGCGGAAAAGATCAAGATTGGAGGAATAGAGGGTGATGAACCGGCAAAAAACGAATTCAGGGAAAACATACTTGCTTACGCCGATCCCCTCTGTTCAGAGATTGAAAGGTCTATTGATTACATAAGATCAACTTACAGAGGGGAATCCGTTAAACACATACTGCTTTCCGGTGGAAGTGCAAAGATTCCCGGTATAACAGATGAGCTTTCTAAAAGACTAAACATCGAAACGGAGGTCGTCAATTCCTTTAAAAAGATTGATTTTAACAGGAAGAAAATGGATTCAGACTCTCTGGAAAGTATCGCTCCCCTTGCCGCTGTCGTGGTGGGACTGGCCTTACGAAGAAAAGGTGACAAATGATCAGGATCAATCTTCTCCCCTATAGGGAAAAGGAAAAGAAGGAAAACCTGAAACGTCAGCTCACTATCATCACCGGTTCTTTTATATTCTTTTTTCTTCTTCTCGTATTTTTTCAACGCTCTATCAGCATGAGTATCACCAACCTTGAAAAAGAGGTCAAAAACTCCGAGGATAGGCTTGTCGTCCTGACAAAAATTGTCGGCGATATCGAAGTTTTCAAAGCCGATAAAAATGACCTGGAAAAAAAGCTTAAAATTATAAAAACCCTTGAAGAAAACCGGCTGGCCCCTGTACGCATGCTGGATGAATTGACCATGCTGGTTCCCGCAAATGATCTCTGGCTGGAGAAGTTTTCAGAGAAGGGGAAGGATCTCCGTATTGAAGGTGTCGCCAGGGATAATACCGTTGTTGCCCGTTTCATGAAAAATCTCGAATTATCAAATTATATCAAATCCATTGATCTGGTTTCCTCCAGGCAGACAGAGATCTCCGGTGTCAAGCTGCAGCAGTTTGTCATGACATGTGCACTCAGGTAAGAACGGATGTAGCATATGGCGATCACATTAGATGACATTAAGAAACTGTCCCCCCAGAAGAAGGCATTAATTATCTGCCTGGTCTATATCCTCTTTGGTTACTTTTACTGGTCTCTATTTTTGCAGTCGGCCCTTAAAGAAAGAGAAGCTTTGGATACAAAGTTATCCGAACTCCGGCAACAAGTTGCGGAGAAAGAGCGGATAGCTGCCGGGAAGGATAAATATATCAGAGAGATCAAGGTTTTGAGAGAGACCTTCCGGATGGCGCTGGCAAAACTTCCCGCTCGTAAGGAAATACCCTCTCTCCTTAACGCCATCGAACTGGCAGGAAGAAACGCCGGAATAGAATCCATCCTGTTTGAACCGATAGCTTCCGAAAAGAAGCCATCTGATGAAAAGCAACCTCCCGCAAAACCATCCGAACAAAAACCGGAGAAAGGAATTCCCACAAACTCTCCTGAACCAGAGACATTTTACGAAGAGATTCCCATTAAGATCACAGTGAATGGTGGTTTTCATCGTACCGTCATCTTTTTTAATAAAGTAGCCAGGCTTCCCCGCATCGTTAATATTGAGGATATATCTATGGGAGAGGGAAAAGATGTGAAGGGATCAGGGCGTCTCCTTAGCACATCCTGTGTGGTAAAGACCTATATGTTCGTGGAAAAGTCAGATGAAAAAAACAGGTAGTTTCTTAATGGGGATTGTAACCTGCATTTTACCTTTCTCTATGGGACTGTGCGGCGAGGCCGTTGTGGCATCATCCAATGCCGATCTAAAGAGCAGAACTGAGATAGGCACAACGGCATCTTACGTTTATAATCCTGCCGGAAAACCTGACCCGTTTCAACCTTTCATAGAAAGAGAGACAATCAAAAAGAAGAAGAAGTTGGAAAAGCTACAGACACTTTCTATATTGCCGCTACAGAGGATCAGTATTGACCAATTCAAGCTGGTCGGTATCGCCGGTGACGATAAGCGCAGAATGGCAATAGTTGAAGATCCAAAGGGGAAATTTTATCCCCTTTTTCAGGGGACATATATCGGCCAGAACAACGGCATGGTGGTTAAAATACTTGCTGACCATATCATCGTTGAAGAAAAAGTCAAAACCGGCAAAGGGAGGACCAAGGTAGAGAAAATCACGATAAGGCTCCAGAAAGAAGATGATGAGGTGAAACTATGAAAGAAAACATGCAAAAGATACTTGCGGCTTTTTTAACTGGTTTTGTGATGTTTTTCGGAGCCTTCAGTCCGGTAGGAAGCGCGCCGCCCGGGCCGCCGCCGGAGACGGGGAAAACGGAGTGGGGACAGATTTTAAATCTGTCCCCTTTAATGCAACCGGATGTGGGTTACCTTGAAGATATCGCTTTCGAAAAGATGGAGGGCAAGGAACGGGTTGTCTTGATAGTTTCGAAGCAACCCGCCAGCCTGCCCTATATTGAATATCAAGCTGCTGGTGTCGTGCTGTTGAGATTGGAAAACATGCTTGTTCCGGAGGGACTCAGGCGGCCTCTCGGCGAGGGAAAGCTCACTAACATCATTATTGTCTCCCCAATCCAGAAGACCTTTGAGGGGAAACAATGTGTCTACTTAACAATCGTTCTTAAGAAGCTGGTTCCCTGCAGTATAAGACTGGAAGAACAGAAAGTCCTTATTGATTTTAATGTGGCCGGTCTTACGGAGGCGGTTACCCCGACAGCCGAAAAGCCGGCTTACGAGGTCAAGGGTAAAGAAAAGGTGTCTGTTGATCTGGTAAAGACGCCCTCTCTTGCCGACAAGGAAGCCAAACCAGCTAAGGTGGAGACTGAAGAAGAAAGAGAAAAACCAAAGTACACCGGCCATAAGATATCTCTCGATTTTCAAGATGCAAACATTAAAAGTGTCTTCCGGTTATTATCTGAACTGAGTGGAATCAGTATTGTCTTCAGTGATGACGTAAAAGGTAATATAACTGTGCACATGGAAAATGTCCCCTGGGATCAGGCCCTCGATACCATTCTAACTATCCAGGGCCTCGGCAAGAGACAGGAGGGCAAGATAGTCGTAGTTAAGACTCTTGAGAGGATGAAAAAAGAAGAAGCTGATCGGAAATCCCTTGAAGAGGATCAAAAGAAGGCAGAGGAGCTTGCAAAAGAGGCGGAGCAGAAGCTTCTGGAAGAAAAAGGCAAACTGAGACAGGTGGCCATAGAGGCGAAGATTATAGAGGCAACGGATGACTTCGTCAGAAACCTCGGAGTACAGTGGGGCGGAGCATTATATGGACGAGCCGGCAGCTACCCCGCTGCTGTAGCCGCGGGAACAAATCCTGACAGGAGCCGTGTTATGACACAGAGCTACCCGGAGGGTATCGGGTTTCAAACACCGGAGGGTAAAACAATACACTCGGTAGGCGTCAATTTTCCAACCGTACTTTCATCGCCAACAATCGGTCTCGTGCTTGGAGGGGCCTCTGCCGTCATTGAAGCCCAGATTGCGGCCTTAGAAGCAACGAATCAGGGAAAGATCATTTCATCACCGAAAATAACTACGATGGACAACGTCAAGGCAACGATAAAGCAAGGTCAGGATATTCCCTATATCACCATAGATAAAGAGGGACGCATGAATGTAAGCTTTAAGCAAGCGCTTCTGGAGCTTGACGTCAAACCGAAGATCACGCCCGATGGTAGCATTTCCATGGAGATCAAGGCGACAAATGATTATGCAGACTATGCCAGGGCCAAAGATTTAGCGGGGAATCCCCCGATCAATAGAAGCGAGGTAGAGTCTAAAATTG
>Ga0210016_1000775_pt1 | contig 28913 bp, 21 predicted proteins | sample CryGeyCG2014_300_FD_185454 | JGI IMG/M metagenome (GOLD analysis project Ga0210016, IMG submission 185454) | Groundwater microbial communities from aquifer - Crystal Geyser CG02_land_8/20/14_3.00 (SPAdes) (version 2) | ecosystem: Environmental > Aquatic > Deep subsurface > Groundwater | place...
AGAACGATGACCTGAAGTATGAGAAGCAAAATATCAAGGAAAGGAGGTCAGTTTCATGGCGAACGGCACAGTAAAGTGGTTTGATGAACGGAAGGGCTTCGGATTTATCCAGCAGGATAGCGGTCCGGACGTGTTTGTGCATCACTCAGCCATCTCGGGAAATGGGTTTAAGTCCCTAAACGATGGTGAAAAGGTTATTTTTGAAGTCCAGCAGGGGAAAAAAGGCCCTGTTGCAGCTAACGTAAGCAGGGTTTAGCTAAAATTTAATTAATTTTGTTAAAGGCATCTGCTCCCTTAAATGAGCAGGTGCCTTTGTTTTTTGGAGGTCTCATGAATGTACTTCTTCTCTATCCGGAGTTCCCGGACACCTTTTGGAGTCTAAAGCACGCAGTAAAGTTCATAAGAAAACGGGCGGCACTGCCTCCCCTGGGTTTGCTGACTGTCTCAGCAATGCTTCCCGAAAAATGGTCCAGGCGCCTAGTGGATCTGAATGTCGAAAAACTCACTGCTGAAGACCTGCAATGGGCTGATATGGCCTTCATCAGCGCCATGGACATTCAGAGAAAATCCGCTCACGAAATTGTCCAAAGGTGCAGGGAGGCCGGAGTCAAGATTGTTGCAGGGGGACCTCTATTTGTAAATGAGCACGAACAATTCAAGGATGTGAACCACTTCGTATTAAATGAGGCAGAGATAACCCTTAAACCATTTCTTGAGGACCTTGATGAGGGAACCGCTCGACGCCTCTATAGCACAACCGAATTCTGCGAAATGGACCACACTCCGGTTCCCGATTGGGGACTGCTCAATTTTCGCAATTATGCCTCCTTGAGTATTCAGTTTTCAAGGGGTTGCCCCTTTGACTGCGAGTTCTGCAATATTACCGCACTGCTTGGGCATAGACACCGCATAAAGAGCGCCCTTCAGATTACCACCGAACTCGATCAAGTTTACAAACTTGGGTGGCGGGGGCCGATCTTCTTTGTTGACGACAATTTCATAGGAAGTAGGCGCTATCTTAAAACCGTGCTTCTGCCTGCGCTTATCAATTGGAGGTCGGGTAAGAAGGGTATCCCGTTTAATACTGAAGTTTCCATAAATCTTGCTGACGACATCGAGCTTACAGAAATGATGGTCCGTGCGGGGTTTACGAGTGTCTTTATAGGCATAGAAACCCCTTCTGAAGAAGGGCTTTCAGAGTGCAACAAGAAGCAGAATAAAAACCGCGACCTTATGGAAAGTGTCCATAGACTCCAGAAGAGCGGTTTGCAGGTGCAGGCAGGTTTTATAGTAGGTTTCGACAGCGACACCCCCTCCATCTTTCAGACTCAACGTGAATTCATACAGAGAAGCGGTATTGTTACCGCCATGGTAGGCCTACTGCAGGCGCCTATGGGCACCAAGCTTTATGCCCGCATGAAGAATGAAGGCAGGCTCGTAAGCACCATAACCGCAGACAACTTCGATGGTACGACAAATATAATACCAAGGATGGATATTGACATACTTATTGCCGGGTACAGGAATCTTATCAAGGGCATCTATTCTCCTCATGAATACTATCGCAGGGTAAGGACATTCCTCAGGGAATACAAGCTGCCGGAGGTCTGTGAACCATTGGATTTCCAGCGTGTTATGGCCCTGTTCCGCTCTCTCTTGCGGCTTGGAATCTTCGGCAGGGAGAGATTCCAGTATTGGGGACTCCTTTTTTGGAGTATTTTCAGAAGGCCCCGCACGTTTCCTCTCGCAATAACACTTGCAATATACGGCCATCACTTCCGCAAGGTCTTTGAGGCGAGCGTCTTGCCGCAAAGAGGACAGCATATATGACACCAAGGCTTTACTGCAAAAGCCTGAAGGGCTTCATCCATTGAGCCGCGATGCCCTTCATGATTACGGGCTGCGGGTTTTCGGAGCAAGGGACCGGGAGGTTAGAGGCCTTAAGAGAACCTACAGACCTTCTACTTACGGATTCAGGATATGGACATCAAGCTGGCTGCTTATGGATTTTCTAAGGGTTAGGAAGATCGCAGGAGGCAGCCGTGTCATGGACGTGGGGTGTGGCTGGGGGATTGCCGGCATCTTTTGCGCCAAAAGATACGGAGCTAGTGTTACCAGCGTGGACATGGATTCCCAGGTGTTCCCCTTCTTGCAGCTTCATGCTGAGGCCAACGGCGTGAAGGTCAGGCCCCTTATAAGGCGTTTTGCTGATATCCGTCTGGACGATCTCACCGGGATAAACATCCTCATCGGGGCAGATATATGCTTCTGGGACACTTTAATTACCCCATTGATCTCACTTATAGAGCTGGCCTTTGAAGCCGGAGTAAAATCCGTCCTGCTTGCCGATCCCGGACGAGGGACATTTTTAGACCTTGCCAGTCACTTCACTGCCATACGGCAGGCTGAGGTCTTCGACTGGGAGGTCAATATACCCTATCGAATCACAGGCAGCATCCTTGCAATAGAGCCTGGACAGAGAGCAAATTGAAGTCGTCATTCCATGCATAACTTGCTGAAGCCCTCGTCAATTGGTACAGGATACTCTCCGTTAAAACAAGCAAGACAGAGCCTTTCTCTGGGTATCTTTGAAGCCTTGATAAGGTTTTCAATTGAAAGATATCCCAGGGTGTCAAGACCTACAAAATCCCTTATCTCATCAACCGACTTTGTCGCAGCTATAAGCTCTCCCCTTGTTGTAAAATCAATTCCATAGTGACAGGGGAATCTGTGAGGCGGGCAGCTCACAAGCATGTGTATCTCTTTAGCACCTATCCTGCGGAGGGTCTGTATCCTTGTCTTTGCAGTGGTCCCCCTGATAATGGAATCTTCTATGACGATGATACGTTTTGCCTTGAGCACTTCCCTGACCGGATTGAGTTTGACCTTTACCCCGAACTCCCGCATACCTTGTGAAGGTTGAATAAAAGTCCTTCCCACATAATGATTCCTTATTACACCCATCTCGAAAGGAATGCCTGATGCCTGCGAATAGCCTATCGCGGCGTAATTACCTGAATCGGGGAAAGGCATGACGAGGTCGCCTTCAAGCGGGTACTGGTCTGCAAGCAGTTGCCCTTGTTTTTTACGAAAAAGATAAACATTTTCGCCAAATATTGTACTATCAGGTCTTGCAAAATATATGAGTTCGAAGATGCAGTGGCTTCGTCTCGATTCAGCAGCGGGAGGAATACTTTCGATTCCTTTTTCGCCTATCTTGAGTATCTCCCCCGGCTCAATTTCCCTTACATATTCAGCCTCAACAAGATCGAGGGCACAGGTCTCCGAAGATATCACATAGCCCCCGTTAATCCTACCCAGACACAAGGGCCTGAACCCGTTCGGGTCCCTTACCGCTATAAGTTGGTTTTCTCCCATCACTACCATGGAATAGGCGCCCCGCAGTCTTGACATGGTCTCAATCATTGCCATGTCCATCCCATGCCTCATTGATCTGGCTATTAGATGGAGCACGACCTCGCTGTCCATAGTGGTCTGGAAAATGGAGCCCTCTTCTTCCAACTCGTTTCTGATTTGTCTAGCGTTAACCAGGTTTCCGTTGTGGGCGATTGCAAGGGATCTTCCTGAAAACCGCACCCTGAATGGCTGAGCGTTCGTGAGTAAAGAGGAGCCCGTTGTGGAATAGCGCACGTGCCCCAGGGCGATATGTCCTGGAAGTCTTCTGAGCACTCCTTCATCGAATATCTCCGGCACCAGTCCCATGGCCTTGTGTTCAACCACCTTGGTTCCGTCCGAGCATATTATTCCGGCGCTTTCCTGGCCCCTGTGCTGGAGGGCGTAGAGTCCGAAATAGGTTAACTTGGCTGCTTCTTCATGGCCAAAGACAGCAAATATCCCGCATTCCTCCCTCGGCCTTGAATCGTACAGCGATTGGAAAGGCGATAAGTCTTCCGGGCCGGGCCGCAAGAATTCCATTATCTCATTAGCGTTTCTCATAGCATCCATTTCTCTCTTCCCGGCATTTACAACTACGATGCGCTGACATGTTAAGATTCCCCATCATTTCAGTGTAGGCGATGATATTCCTGAAGGGGCTTTACAAAGAGTTGCCCCTCTTTCAGTGCCTTTATTGCGAGAACTGTTGCTCTAGCCCCCGCAGCGGTGGTTGTATAGGGTATATTCATTGTCACTGCGGTTCTTCTTATTGAAAGAGATTCCACAACCGCCTTCCTGCTGCTGGTTGTATTTATTACCAGTGATATCTCGCCATTTTTGAGCATATCCACAACATGAGGCCTGCCTTCCCTGACCTTGTTCACCACCTCTGCCCTGACCCCTTTAGATTCCAAATAAGCTGCTGTGCCCCTCGTCGCCGCCAGGAAAAAACCCATCTCCGTAAGGCCCTTAGCTGCGTCAAGGATATCCTGCTTGTCTTCGTCTTTAACGCTTATAAAGACCTTGCCATTTAGGGGAAGACGCTGTCCAGCGGCAAGCTGAGACTTGGCAAAAGCCAAGCCGAAGGTACTGTCTATCCCCATAACCTCCCCTGTTGATTTCATCTCAGGGCCGAGCACAACATCTATCCCAGGAAATCTGGAGAATGGAAACACGGACTCCTTTACTGATATATGCGCGGGTCTTACTTCTTCAAGGAAGCCTAGTTCTCGCAAAGTCATTCCCATTATAACCTTGGTAGCCATCTTTGCGAGCGGCACTCCCGTGGCCTTGCTTACAAATGGGACCGTGCGGGAAGCCCTTGGATTGACCTCAAGAACATAGACCTCGCCATCCTTGACCGCATATTGGATGTTCATCAGCCCTATGACCCTGAGTTCGGAAGCCAACGCCTTTGTGTGTGACCTTATCTGATCGAGTACCTCCGCGGACAGGGTTACTGACGGCAGAACGCAGGCGCTGTCACCGCTGTGTATGCCTGCAGCCTCGATATGTTCCATTATGCCCCCGAGAACAGTATCGGTGCCGTCGCATATAGCATCCACATCAATTTCGGTCGCATGTTCAAGGAATCGGTCTATCAAAATAGGTTTACCTGGAGATACTTGAGCAGCATTCTTAACAAAATACTCTAATGTTTTTTTCTCTCTCACTATCTCCATTGCTCGTCCACCCAAAACGAAAGAGGGTCTCACAAGTACCGGATATCCCAAATCTTCAGCCATCCTGACGGCCTCTTCCTCGTTTAACGCTATTCGATTCTCAGGCTGCTTTATACCAAGTCTGTTTAGAAGTATTTGAAACCGGTCTCGGTCCTCGGCCATCTCAATGCTTTCGGGACTGGTTCCCAGTATTCTGACGCCGGCCTCGGAAAGAGGGACAGCTATGTTCAGAGGGGTCTGCCCGCCGAACTGAACAATCACTCCTTCAGGTTTTTCCTGCTCCACTATGTTGAGAACTTCTTCCCTCGTGAGAGGCTCGAAATACAGCTTGTCGGAGGTATCGTAGTCAGTACTGACGGTTTCAGGGTTGCTGTTTACCATTATGCTTTCGATGCCCATCTCCCTGAGGGCAAAGGATGCGTGAACACAGCAATAGTCAAATTCAATCCCCTGCCCTATTCTATTAGGCCCACCACCAAGTATTATCACCTTTTTTTTGGAAGAGATATTGGCTTCATTTTCCTTGTCATAGGTGGAATAGTAATAGGGCGTAAAGGCCTCGAACTCCGCAGCGCAGGTATCAACGAGCTTATATACGGCCCTCACTCCCTTCGACTGCCTGGCGATTCTTATGTCATTTTCGGAGGTGTTGAACCACCGACCTATTCTAACGTCGGAAAAACCATATTGCTTTGCCCTGGTCCAGGTATCCTTCGGCCAAGATGACGGTACCGATGCCTTTTCGGCAAGGGACTTAAAGTCTTCCTCAGCCAGTAGTATCTCTCGTATCTGGTGCAGAAACCATGGGTCAATCATTGTCAACTCATGAACTCTGGAGATGGTCATCCCGCGCGAAAAGGCCTCATATATCTGAAACAGCCTGCGTGAGTTCGGATGGATGAGACCGTGATCCAGTTCATGGTTATCAAGCTCCTTTTCCGGAGAAAAGAATCGCTCGGAGCCCAGGGCATATCTTCCTATCTCCAGCGAGCGTACGGCCTTCTGGAGGGCCTCCTTGAATGTCCTTCCGATCGCCATGGTCTCTCCTACGGATTTCATTGAGGTATTGAGACTATCTTCAGCGCCGGGGAACTTTTCAAAGGTCCACCTTGGAACCTTCACAACGCAGTAATCTATGGTCGGCTCAAAGCCGGCATAGGTCTCTTTGGTGATATCATTCGGTATCTCATCAAGGGTGTATCCGATTGCCAGCTTCGCAGCTATCTTCGCAATGGGAAATCCCGTAGCCTTGGAGGCAAGGGCGGAACTCCTTGAAACCCTGGGATTCATTTCAATAATGACCATCTCGCCTGTCCCCGGGTGTATGGCGAACTGTATGTTTGAGCCTCCTGTCTCAACACCTATTTCACGTATTACGGCAATGGCGGCGTCCCTCATATACTGGTATTCTCTATCCGTAAGCGTCTGTGCCGGTGCCACCGTTATGCTGTCCCCTGTGTGGATGCCCATGGGATCGAAGTTTTCTATGGAACATATTATTACTACATTGTCGTTACGATCCCTCATTACCTCAAGTTCGTATTCCTTCCAGCCGATAAGGGACTCCTCTATGATAATCTCGGAAATCATGCTGGCTTCGAGGGCTGAAACCGCTAGCGCTTCCATTTCTTCGCGATTATAAGCCACACCGCTCCCAAGGCCTCCCAGGGTAAAACTTGACCTTATTATCAAGGGGTATCCTATCAGCTCAACGGCTGACCTCACCTCATCCATATTACGCGCTATTGCATTTTTGGGGACACGAAGGCCGATGTGCTCCATCGCATTTCTGAACAACTCACGGTCTTCCGCCTTTCGTATGACTGGAAGTGTAGCGCCCAGCATTTCAATGCCGTAACGATCGAGAATGCCTCCTTCAGCGACCTTTACTGCGGTATTGAGTCCAGTCTGGCCTCCCAGAGTAGGAAGAATGGCATGGGGTCTCTCCTTCTCAATGATTTTTTCAATCATTTCGGGTGTGACCGGTTCTATATATGTGGCGTGAGCGGTATCGGGATCAGTCATTATAGTGGCTGGATTGCTGTTTATAAGCACCACCTCAAAGCCCTCCTCCCTGAGAGCCTTACAGGCCTGCGTACCCGAGTAGTCAAACTCACAGGCCTGTCCGATAATGATAGGCCCTGATCCGATCACAAGAATCTTATTTATATCACACCGCTTTGGCATGTTACATGAACCTGTCTTCCTGGCTGCAGGCCCAGACAAAGAGCCCTTATGAGCAACAATCGGTAAAGAAGATCATCTCCTTTTTTTGTCCTTGAACAGGCGCATCATCTCTGTGAAGCGCTCAAAGAGATAGGCCGCATCATGGGGGCCCGGAGAAGCCTCCGGGTGATATTGAACTGAAAAAAGGGGAATATCCTTGTGAATGAGGCCTTCGACGGTTCCATCGTTTAGATTTATATGACTTAATTCAACTGAAGGATTATTAAGAGATTCAAGTTCAACACAAAATCCGTGATTCTGAGAAGTGATCTCAATTTTGCCGTTTTTCAGGTTCTTGACCGGCTGATTGGCTCCTCTGTGGCCGAACTTGAGTTTAAAGGTCTTTGCTCCGAGCGCAATTCCAACCAGTTGATGCCCCAGACAAATCCCGAACATGGGTTTTTTCCCGATCAAGGCCTTTATGTTTTCAATAGCATAGCCAACGGCGGCGGGGTCACCAGGGCCGTTACTCAAAAAAATTCCGTCGGGCTCCAGTCTTTCGACATCCTGCCATGCGAGGTGAGCCGGAAGGACAATAACGTCACAACCCCTTTTTTCCAGCGACCTTAAGATATTGTATTTAATGCCGTAGTCTAAGGCTGCCACCTTGAAGCGTCCTGTTTTTGGCCATACAAAACGCTCCAGCCCCGACTCAAGGGCCACCATTTGTCCGTCCCTCCACAGCATGGGCTTTTTGCAGGTGACCTCCTTTACGAGATCCAGTCCGTTCATATCAGGAGCGAAGCGCGCCTTTTCAATCAGGGAATCGCGATCGAGGTCCCTTGTCGAAAGAGCTGCCTTCATTGCGCCCCTCAGCCTTATGTGCCTCGTAAGCGCCCTTGTGTCCAGGCCCTCTACTCCTGGAATACCCGAAGTCCTAAGATATGAGGCAAGGGATCCTTCAGAGCGCCAGTTGCTCGGGCTTTCATGGTATTCCCTGACCAATAAGGCCCTTACCTGGATTCGCTCCGATTCAACGTCCATAAAATTGATTCCATAATTTCCGATGAGCGGATAGGTCATTGTCACCATCTGACCACAGTAGGAAGGGTCTGTAAGTATCTCCTGATATCCTGCCATGCTGGTGTTAAATACGACCTCACCTGTCGTCTCGCAGTCTCCTGTAAAGGAACGCCCCTCAAAGACCGCTCCGTCCTCAAGAACCAATATCGCTCTACACATATTCAGACCAACGAATATCCAGACTCATGGAATCGCAATCAACCAACGCTTCTCCTCTTTGAAACCCTCAGGCATAGGCCCTCCGCATACCGTCCGGGTGGCTGTCCATCATGAATAACGATAATAAATAGTGCCTTGTTACCACCTGCTGCGAACCTTTACATGGCGGTCTTGCAGATTGCTTTTGATGTCTTTTATGCTTACGCTTCCATAGTGGACTATTGAGGCCACAAGAGCCGCATCCGCTTTTCCCTTTGTCAAGACATCATATATGTGTTCAATATTTCCGGCCCCTCCGGAGGCTATGACCGGGATACCAACATTTTCTGATATCAGGGCCGTCAAGTTCAGTTCATATCCCTTCTGAGTTCCGTCCGCGTCTATGGAATTAAGGCATATCTCACCCGCGCCCAGTCTTTCCGCCTCTTTTGCCCAATCAAGGGCATCCAAACCGGTGAATACCCTTCCACCGTCTATCACCATCTCATAGCCGGATGGAATCCGAGCGGATAGCGGAACGCTTTTTACGTCCATCCCGAGGACGATACACTGACTGCCAAATGCCTTAGCCCCATCACTTATGATGGAGGGGTTCCTGATCGCTGCGCTGTTGACGCTCACCTTTTCAGCGCCGGCAAGCAATACCGCTCTGATATCTTCAAGCGATCTGATGCCCCCACCAACTGAAAATGGTATAAATATATTTTCCGCAACCCCTCTGACAACATCAATCATTATTTTGCGACGCTCGTTTGAGGCGGTAATATCGTAAAAAACAAGCTCATCAGCGCCCTGCTCGTAATAGTATCTCGCCATTTCCACAGGGTCGCCTATCTCAATGTTGTTCTGAAAACGTATTCCTTTGGTTGTCTTTCCATCCCTGACATCCAGACATGGTATTATTCTTTTGCTCAACATATCGGAAACCCTTCTGGCAGGAGGCTAACGGCCGTCCCATCTGCAGAAATTGTCCAGGAGTTTGAGGCCCGGTCTTCCGCTCTTTTCCGGATGAAACTGAACCGCCACAAGATTGGATGAGCCCAATACCGCAGGGAACTCAATTCCGTGCCTGGACGTAGCGATGATGTGCTCTGGTCCAGCAGGTGAAGGATAATATGAGTGCACGAAATAAAACTCATCTTCAGTTCCTGTGTCCCTCAAGACAGGGTGGGGCTGTAGAATGTGAAGAGAATTCCAGCCCATGTGAGGAATCTTAATCTTTTCCAGAGCTGGATTACTGAGGTCCGGCGGAAACCTCTTTGCAACTCCAGGGATAAGACCTAGACAAAAAGCCTCGTCTTCCTCGCTCCTCTCAAGGATTATCTGTGCTCCGAGACATATTCCCAGTATGGGTTTCCCCTGCTCAAACTGCTCTTTCAAGACCTGATCCAAGCCCAGCTCCTTGAGATCTTTTACTGCCTTTCCCGCTGCGCCGACCCCCGGGAAAATTATCCTATCCGCAAGGCTTACATCCACGGGGATTCCGGTTATGCGGCAATCATAGCCCAGGTATCTAACCGCTCTTTCAACGCTGGTTAAATTTCCTGCCTTATAGTCAACAATTGCGATCAAAGCCCTTCATCCTGCCTTTGAGAAACGAGCCAACTGCAAATGCGCAACGCCTACCGTCAGCTATTGCTTTTACCACAAGAGACTGGCCTCTAGCCATATCACCAGCGGCGAATATCCCCACTTTTTTTGTCCTTCCTTCGGAGTCAGCAAGAACCGAACCCCTTTGATCCAGCTCAAGATCTTCGGCAAGGAAAAGCTCCTTGCTCCCAGCTCCCGTAAAGCCCATGGCCAAGAGTACGAGATCAGCCTCAAGGATAAATTCGGAGCCCGGCTTCTCGGAAGGCGATATCGGTCTTCCCATGGAGTCCCTTTTCCATACAACCTCGGCGCATCTCACCGAATTGACCGCTCCCATCTCGCCTTGAAACTCCTTTGCCATGACTCCCCAGAGGAGCTTTCCCCCTTCTTTATGAGCATGTGTTTTTCGAAGCATGACAGGCCATGCAGGCCATGGTGTGTAAGAGGCTCTGTCTGCCGGCGGAAGCGGCAATATCTCTATCTGGTTTACACTTTTGGCACCCTCACGCAGCGCGGTACCGAGACAGTCTGAGCCTGTATCGCCCCCGCCTATCACAAGAACATTTTTGTCCCTTGCCGAGATAACATGATAATCCCCTCCGGATTCAGCAGCTGGAGAGGTATTATGCCCAGTTAGATAGTCCATGGCAAAGTATATATTTGCGAGTTCCCTTCCCGGAATTTTGATATCCCTTGGTTCCCTGGCCCCGCAAGCCAGACAGACCGCATCGAAACGAGTGTTCAGGTATCTAAAGGATAGGTCTTCCCCCACCCTGATGCCTGTTTCAAATACCACACCACGGCTTTTCATCAATTCAATACGCCTTGAAACCACCCATTTCTCCAGCTTGAAATCAGGTATGCCGTACATGAGTATCCCGCCAGGCATTGGAGCGCTCTCATATACTACCGTATCGTAGCCTATACTGTTCAGGGTATCTGCGACCGCAAGCCCGGCAGGGCCCGAGCCGACTATCGCTATCCTTCCGGCAAGACTCCTCCTCTTGGGTTTTTCCTCAAGACAGCCGTCCTCAAATCCCCTTTCAATTATCGCAAGCTCTATCTGCCTGATGGTAACCGGCTCCGTACTTAGACCTGCCACGCAGGCCGCCTCACACGGTGCGGGACAGACACGCCCGGTGAATTCCGGAAAGTTGTTGGTGGAAAGAAGGACTTCAAGCGCTTTCCTCCAATTACCTTTATAAAACATTTGGTTAAACTCCGGGATTACGTTCCCGAGAGGGCAACCGTACGCATGACAAAAGGGGGTCCCGCAATCCATGCATCTTGACGACTGATCCCGCAGTTGAAGATAATCAAGCTGTCTTTCAACCGATCGAAAATCCCTGATCCTTTCCTCTACGGGACGGTAGCCGGGCTCAGTGCGCTACACCTCAAGAAAAGCCCTGGGCCTACCCATGCTGCACCTCTTCCCTTTCAATAGCCTCGTCCTCTTTGCTCATCATCCCCAAAGCCCTTCTGTATTCCATGGGAAATACCTTCACAAAGAAAGGCAACGCAGCCTCCCAATGGTCAAGTATAAAAGCAGCCTTTGCACTGCCTGTAAAATCAAGGTGACGCTTGATCATCCCCCTAAGTTCCTTTATATCGCCTTCCGCGGCGACGAGTTCGAGATCAACCATGTCAAGATTGCAGCGGCTGTCAAAAAGCCTGCTCTCATCATAAACATAAGCTATACCGCCGCTCATTCCAGCCCCGAAATTGATCCCTGTCGCCCCTAAGACAACTACCCTTCCCCCTGTCATGTATTCGCAACCGTGATCGCCCACACCCTCAACCACTGCTCCGGCACCGCTGTTTCTGATCGCAAACCTTTCCCCCGCCCTTCCATTGATATAGACCTCTCCGGAGGTAGCGCCGTAAAGAATGACATTTCCGGCAATCATGTTTTCCGAAGGATCATATCTGGTCCCCTCGTAAGGTCTTACAATTACCCTGGCACCGGAAAGCCCCTTTGCAAGATAATCATTTGCCTCCCCTTCAAGGTAAATCGTCAGTCCCCTTGCCCCGAAGGCCCCGAAACTCTGCCCTGCCGCTCCCTTAAAGCGACACACTATAGTATCATCGGAAAGTCCTTTATTGCCGTATCTCTTCACTATTTCACCGGAAAGCATAGCGCAGGTCGTCCTGTTGGTGTTACGGATGGCCCGTTCGATCACGACACGCTTGCCTGAGGCAAGGGCCTCTCTTGAAAGCTCTATCAATTCCCTGTCAAGCACATCATCTATCGGATGTACCTGATTTTCCGTGCAGCGAACCGCGTTAGAAGAATGCATTGGTGCAATATATAGAATTCTTGAAAAATCAAGCCCCTTTGCCTTCCAGAAACGTACGGCCCTATCCATCTCAAGGATGTCGCTTCGCCCTATCATTTCATCCATGGTGCGGAAGCCGAGTCGTGCCATTTGCCCTCTGACATCCTCGGCAATCATCCTGAAATAATTTTCCAGGTACTCAGGTTTACCGGTAAAGAACTTCCTTAGTTCAGGATCTTGGGTGGCGATCCCCACAGGACACGTATTGGACTGACACTTTCTCATCATAACGCAGCCAAGTGCCACGAGGGCCATCGTTGCAAATCCGTATTCCTCGGCACCGAGGAGGGCGGCTATCACAACGTCTCTACCTGTCTTCATCTGCCCGTCAACCTGCACCCTGATCCTGCTCCTAAGCTTGTTCAATACCAATGTCTGTTGGGTTTCGCTGATTCCAAGTTCCCAGGGCGCTCCCGCGTGCCTTATGGATGAAAGTGGTGAAGCACCAGTGCCTCCATCGTAACCGCTTATGAGGACCATATCGGCCCTGGCCTTCGCAACCCCTGCCGCTATTGTTCCCACCCCTATTTCAGAGACCAGTTTCACCGAAATCCTTGCCTGGGGATTGACATTCTTCAAGTCAAATATGAGCTGCGCAAGATCTTCGATCGAATAGATGTCATGATGGGGCGGAGGGGATATAAGTGTAACGCCAGGCGTTGAGTGCCTCACTTTAGCTATCTCCGGGTTAACCTTATGTCCGGGAAGCTGTCCGCCCTCTCCCGGTTTGGCCCCTTGTGCAACCTTAATCTGAAGCTCTGAGGCGTTTACGAGATATTCCGTTGTAACCCCGAACCTTCCGCTCGCAACCTGTTTCACTTTACTGCAAAGCGAATCCCCGTTCGGGAGAGGCCGATATCTTGCGGGGTCCTCTCCGCCTTCTCCGCAGTTACTCATTGAGCCCAGGCGGTTCATCGCGATCGCTATTGTTTCATGAGCTTCCTTGCTTATTGCGCCAAAGCTCATAGCGCCGGTCACAAACCTCTTGACGATGGACTCGACCGGTTCAACCTCTTCAAGGGAAACGGCCTTTGTGGGTTTGAACCTGAACATTCCACGCAAGGTGGACATACGTTCATTCTGATCGTTGATCACAGCAGCGTATTTCAGATAAAGGCCGTAGTCATTGTTTCTCACAGCCTGTTGAAGCGTGATTATAGTTTCGGGATTTAACTGATGGCGCTCTCCGTCCAGTCTAAGCCTGTAGAAACCTCCTAAAGGAAGGATGGCATCCCCTGAAGATGATGATTCGCATGCATTCGTTCTCCTTGCATTGGCCTCCAGGGCGATCTCTTCGAGACCTATTCCCCCTACCCTTGAAGGGGTCCCGAGGAAGTATTCATCTACCAGCTCTGCACTCAGGCCTATTGCCTCAAAAACCTGGGCGCTCCTGTAACTCCTTAGCGTGGAGATTCCCATCTTCGACATTATTTTGAGGAGTCCCTTGCAAAGGGCCTTTATATAGTTTTCCAGCGCCACACCCGTTGTAAGATCCCTGGAAAACTCTCCTCTCTTGGCCATTGAGGCAACCGTCTCGAAGGCAAGGTAGGGGTTAATGGCAGTTGCTCCATAGCCCAGGAGCAGAGCCATGTGCATCACCTCTCTGGCCTCGCCGGTCTCTATTATTATCCCCGCGCTGGTCCTTATTCCTTTCTTTACCAGGCGCTGATTGAGCGCTGATACTGCAAGAAGAGACGGCACAGGAGTCATGTCTTCTCCAAGGTCTTTATCGCTAAGAACCAGGAGTGTGCATCCCCTTGATATGGACGCTTCACATTGTTCAAGCATCTTTTCCAGAGCAAGCCTCAACTTGCTTCCGTTTCCTTCAGCGGGAAAACCTATCGGGATAGTAACAGCCTTGAATCTCCTGCTCTGATAATTCTTCAGCCTTAGCAGATCATCATTTGATAGAAAGGGATGCCTAAGTTTTATCAAGGAAGCGTTTTGTGGCACCTCAGACAGGATATTACCCGTATTACCGATAAATGTCATAAGGGACATCACCAGTTCTTCTCTTACAGGGTCAATTGCCGGATTTGTGACTTGAGCAAATAGTTGTTTAAAGTAGTTAAACAGCAATTGGTTTTTTTCAGAAAAAACCGCCAGGGGTGTATCCGCACCCATTGATCCGACAGGCTCCTGACCTGCAGTAGCCATCGGCTCTATTACGAGATCAAGGTCTTCTCTTGTGTAACCGAAAAGCTTCTGTCTCATGGCAAGACTTTCCATATCAGGCTCAATGGAAGCTACATCCCCATAGAACTCCCTCAATACTACCTTGTTTTCTTCAACCCATCTCCTGTAAGGTTGTCGTCTGGCACAGAGTGTTTTAATCTCCCCGTCTTTCAAGATGCGTTTCTTGGCGAGGTCAACAATGACCATCTCACCAGGCCTCAAGGCTCCCTTCTCAACTACAGCGGCAGGCGAAATGTCCAGAACCCCTGCCTCGGATGCGAGGACCATCAACCCGTCGTCAGTGATGGTGAATCTGGCCGGTCTTAGACCATTTCTGTCAAGGATGGCCCCAACCTGCCTCCCATCGGAAAAAACGACCGCTGCAGGCCCATCCCAAGGCTCCATCAGACCCGCGTGATATTCAAAAAAACCCCTCTGATCAGGCCCCATGGGATACTTTGCGCCCCAAGCCTCCGGTATTATCATAAGCATCGAATGAGGCAGGTTTCTTCCTCCGTTAAGGAGCAATTCCAGTGCATTATCCAGCACGGCAGAGTCGCTGCCTCCTTCCTGTATCACGGGGATAATCTTTCTAATATCTCGACCGAAGAGAGGGCTTTCAAGCTTAGACTCCCTTGCTCTAAGGAGATTGCGGTTCCCTCTAAGGGTATTTATCTCTCCGTTGTGGCCGAGGTATCTGAATGGCTGGGCGAGTTGCCAGGAAGGAAAAGTGTTGGTACTGTAACGCTGATGGACGACTGAAATAGCGCTTTCAAGTTCCGGATCATTTAGATCGGAATAGAAGGCCGGCAACTGTGGAGCGGTGAAAAGCCCTTTGTAAACTATAGTCCTTGATGACATGCTGGGTATATAGAACATGTCCTCCGGTTCGCACAGCCGCGGTGCTTCTTTCTCGACTTGTCTTCTCAATATGTAGAGTCTGCGCTCGAGAGCGTCTCCGGCAATCCCGGCGCCTCCAAGAAAACACTGGAATACCTCTGGGCGTTGATCCCGTGCCTGGCCTTCGACGGCATCAGGATGGACAGGCACTTTTCTCCAGCCGAGGAATTCGAAACCCTCGGCAACCGCTATTCTTTCAATGAGTTTCTGGCATTTCGATCGGCTCTCCTCATTTTGCGGAAAGAAGATCATCCCAGCCCCATAATGGCCTTTGGCAGGCAGTTTGATCCCCATCTGCCTGCCCTCACGCTGAAACATGCGGTCAGGAATCTGAAAAAGAATCCCTGCACCGTCTCCAGTCTTCTGATCGCCTCCAACCGCTCCCCTGTGGACGAGATTCTTCAGTACCTCTATCCCCTGTTCCACTATCTCATGGCTTGGCGAACCGTTGATATTTACAACGAAGCCTATTCCGCAGGCATCGTGTTCATACCCAGGGTCATACAAACCCTGGGCATCTGGTAGAAAAGCATTCATGGTCTAAATTATCCAGTGGTTTCAAAGTAGTATCCGCCCTGGGGCCGGAAGGGCATAGGCGGAGGGGGAATTTATCTGATCAAAAAAGATATATCTGATGACTGTCCGGGTTCTTTCCAAAACAGGTAATATCGTCAATCTTATCAATAACCGTCCCCCGGCATAGTGCATAGAGGCATCTTTCTATTCCAATGCCCCCACCGAAGGTTTCAGGAAACGACGCTTTTCCGGAAATATCCTTCCTGGCCGCCATCATAAGGAACGGTCCATAGCCACCCAGCTCATTGATGTTTTTAATATTTCCTTCAAAGATCACAGGACGGGCCGGCAAGACACCATTGTCGAGCAAACGTTCAACTATAGCTTCGTATAACCATTCCCTGACAGCCCCGGAAAGTATCTCAAGCGCTGGGGACTGCTTTCCCGTATCCCTGTTAATACCTTTGGCGCAGATATCATAGTTGTAGATCATATCCGAGGTTATCTCTGAGAGAGGAACCTTGCCCTCCGGCCTTAGGTAGGGATATACAAGATCATAGTTCTCCCTAAGGAGCCCGGTTATCCAGAAAAAAGGTGCAGTTGTCATTTCTCCGACCTTAACCTCATAACCACGCCCGTAATTCCTCTTTGCTTCATCGCAGGCAAATCTTGGAAAGGGCTGTTTAGGAACCTCGATGGCCACGCCCAGGGCTTTTAGTTCATCCCCGTTCTTTTCCACCATCTTTGTGACGGCATGGATAATGAGCCTCTCAAAAAAGTCCATGGCCTTTTCCATATCCTCTCTCAGAACCTTCTTAACCTTTTCAGGCTCTTTGAGATATTGCTCCAGATCTATTCCCCTGTTTCTTCTAAGCTCTATATCCATCTGGCTGAAGTCAATGAGGTATTTTCCTCTTTGAGCCCTGTCCGGGCTTTCCATCTCAAGTCTTATGTTAGGCGAATCAACGAATATTCCCTTTATTCTGGGATTGTGGCACGAGAGAAACTTTGAATAGATCATGCTGTGGGTCATCACATAAAGCTGACCCTTGTAGTGGATGTTCGGTACATATTCCACATCGTGTGCCAGTGGGTCTGTCACAGGACTCAACTGAACCCTTTCCAGATTAAAGAGCCCCTCATCCGCCAGAAACTGATGCATTGCGGTTACAAAGGTTGTCCTGAGTGCCATGGCTGCATAGAGGGCGTCCCCAATCCACTTGCGGTAATAGTACTTCTCCAGATATTCCTCAAGGCTCGAACCGCTCTGTTTCAGAGCGGCCTGAAAGCCGAAAAGGCTTTCCCCTATTGTCCTCATTGCCTCATCTTTCATAATCTCTTTCACCTCTCAAAATATGTTATCCGGTCCTTATCCGGAAACTTGATATCTGCATCATCAGACATGCGGGAAACCGCTCGTTAGGCTGCAGTAGTTCCTGCGTCATGAATGACGCAAAAAAAACGCAAACTCCACTTCCAAGAGTATCGATGAAGAGGCCGGCGTATCAACTAACCGGGAGTTACGCCAAACCGGGCCGCTTCCCGCCTTCATTTCCCGGATGGACACAGGCTGTTATATCTAAAGCTTAGCAAGATATCTGTCAATTTCAAACTGACTTACGTGTGTACGATATGCATCCCACTCTATCTTCTTATTCTCTATGAATTTATTAAACACATGATCTCCCAGTATCTTCCTTACCAACTCACTTTTTTCGGCTTCAAGTATCGCCGCGTAAAGATTGCCGGGAAGGTCCGTTATGCCGTGTGCCTTTCTCTCAGAAGGATTCATCTCAAAGATATCTTCTTCAATAGGATCCGGCAGTTCATATTTTTTCTCAATTCCCTCAAGACCAGCACCAAGCATTAGGGCGAAGGCCAGATAAGGATTGCAAGCCGGATCAGGAGATCTGAACTCAATGCGCGTAGCTTTTTCCTTTCCAGGCTTATACATTGGTACCCTTATCATGGTTGAGCGATTCCGCCTTGCCCAGGCGACATAAACAGGCGCTTCATAACCGGGAACGAGCCTCTTGTAGGAGTTAACCCACTGGTTGTTTATGGCGGTAATTTCCGAAGCATGCCTGAGGAGGCCTGCAATGTAATGCTTTGCGAGTTCAGAAAGATTGTACTTGTCTGACGGATCGTAAAACGCGTTTCTGTCCCCCCTGAAAAGGGACTGATGAACATGCATGCCGCTGCCGTTTTGACCGAAGATGGGTTTGGGCATGAATGTAGCATAAACCCCATTTTTCCGTGCTATGTCCTTTACAACTATTCGATAGGTCATAGTCTTATCCGCCATGCGCATGGCCTCGTCATAGCGAAGATCAATTTCATGCTGGCTTGGAGCTACTTCATGGTGACTATACTCGACCTGAATACCCACGGACTGGAGTGCGAATATGGTTTCACGTCTCAGATTGGCTCCTACATCAAGGGGCCTTGAATCAAAGTATCCCCCGGTATCGAGAACTTCAGTACCGCAGTTGTCTTTGAAATAAAAATACTCAAGTTCCGGCCCGACGTAAAAGGTATAGCCCTGATCTGAAACCCTTTTCAGGAGTCTTTTGAGCACATAACGCGGATCACCCTCATAGGAAGTTCCATCCGGATTGAGTATATCGCAGAACATCCGTGCTACAGGCCTTTCACCGCTTCTCCAAGGCACAATTTGAAAGGTTGTGGGATCAGGCTTTGCGATCATGTCGCTTTCCTGAATTCTGGCGAATCCCTCAACCGACGACCCGTCAAAGCCCATTCCCTCCGTCATGCCCTCATCGAGTTCGCTTGGGGTTACGGCAAAGCTCTTTAATACCCCGAGTACATCAGGGAACCAGAACTGAATAAAGCTTATGTCTTTTTCCTTTACCATTCTCTTGACATCATCAATAGTCTTGCAATCCATCTCTTTCCTCCCTGAGGGTTCACCTCGATAGATCGGCGCCTGAAACTTAGTACACCGTATCCTTTTTTGTATTAAAACTGTCAACGCTTGAGATTTTCAAAGCAAGCATTATGCCGAGAGCTTAACACTCTGAAAATAATAATGTATCAATGATAGCTATCTGTTGCATACAGTAAGATTAGACAAAAATGAAGTCTTCCAGATATCTTATCTTGTGTTTTCGACAAAAATGTATAAAGGAGCTTTCAAATTCTTTTCCAAACGCTCATGACAGAAATATTTTGTCGCCCCCGCTAATGAAAATCCTCCTCCGGCTCTGCACTTTGCGAGGTCAAGGATTTCCCTCCCCCCGTGCGGGGGAGGGTCGGGGTGGGGGGGTGTATTTTCACGGTAAAATATAACACAATGAACTACACCCGCAGCACGCTGCGGGGTATCAAAAGCTAAAACAACTTCAGTTGTGTGACTAGAACTTCTTTCTCCCTATGTAGCTGTTTGTATTGGTAATCAGACCCTTGTTTCTGGACATAGTTGCAACTCGTTGTTTCATTACCTTTTTTATCAACAGTACTGATATAGTATCCATCTGAGCAAAACTCTCCACCCCAGAGAATCTTTTTGACAGAGGGTACTCGGCAAAAAATTTCTCTGGCCGTTATGCTTTTTATTTTCCTCACAATCTTTGTCGGACTGTATCTCGGAACAGACTGCACCAAAAAATGCACGTGATCCTTGTCTGTTCCTATTTCGAGAAAATGGATTTCAAAACGTTCCGAAATCTCCAGACAAATTTTCCTAAATGCATCATCAACATCGTCAGAGAACACTACTCTCCGGTAATTCGCTGGACAAACGATATGATACAACAACACGGAAACATTGTGGCTCTTATGAAGATATACGCTCATAAGACACCATACCAACTGCAACTTCACGCAGCTAGCTGCGGGGAATCAGACCCTAAAAGAGATTGAATAAATGCTCTTATCCCTCTATGTTAAGACTTGCGTTAGGTAGTGCCCATCCGGAAATGGCTATTTTCACCGATTTCGGCGTTGGGCTCAAATTTTAATCCTCGAAATACGTCAATGTATTCCTGTGGTTAAAATTATCGCCCGCCTTGAACTCGAAGAAACTATCTCATTTCCGGATGGACACTAGGTAATAAGCGGTCGGGGATAGTTTTTGATTTGATCTATCCGAGTAGGAAAACATAAAAAAACCGAGCCGTCAAGAGTCGGCAAAAAGATTGTATAACTGAAAAGGACTCAAGAGATAAAGCCCCTAATTGCAAGAACTCTCATCCATCCCTGGACTGACCCTCCGGGGAAAATGGGCCTCCGTGAAGGGACCATTCATGTTTGGAGGGCAAGAATTCCGGAGTGGTCGGAGCACTTGAGCCGGCTTGAGGAACTCCTTTCAAAGGAAGAATCCTTAAGGATCAATAGAATGGGAAACATGCCCCGCCGCGCAGAGTTTATTGTCGGCAGGGGCATTTTGCGCCTGCTCATTTCAAGATATACCGGAATGATTCCATGTGAGATCATCTTCAATTCAGGCCCGACTGGAAGACCTTATCTCGAAAACCCAAAAGGCAAAGAGGGACTTTTCTTCAGTCTTTCACACTCTGGTGACTGGCTATTGATAGCCTTCGGCAAAGAAGAGCATTTCGGCATTGACCTGGAGTTTAAGAGAGATTCCATAGACCCTCTTGCCATCTCAGAGCGGTTTTTTACCGGGGCAGAGAACTTACTGATTCAAAGCGCGGCAACTTCTGTGCGCAAAGACATCTTCTATGAAATCTGGGTCAGGAAAGAGGCCTGTCTTAAGACCATGGGTATTGAGCTGGCCCGTGGGTTAAAGGCCGTAGAGATCAGTGGCGATCAGGGATTGATCTCACTAAAGGATAGGAAAGGCGCCTCGGTTCAACAGCAAAGCCTTTTCTGCAAAAGCATCTCTCTTGATCCCGATTATGCGGCCGCTCTCGCTTCAGGCGCAGCCATCAAAGAGATCCTCCAATTTGAAGCTCAGGCCTCCTGTTTTATGAGCATTTTCTAATTTTCGTCTCACGGCGCTATGGATCAGCGTGCTTCCTGCGAAAGCCGGAGCCCAGGCTTTTCTGGATGCCGGATCAAGCCACGCGTGAAGAATGACCAGATCATTACGAGACGATTAATTGCCGCCTCGACTATTTCGCGAAGCGAAACTTAACGAGAGATCACCCCTCGCGGGCTGGACCAGGAATTACAGGCCGGGTAGCAAGGGCGCAGATTAATCCCTCGGCTCCCTTCAAAAGCTCCCTCAGCATATTGAGGTTCCACCAAATACTGAGGCTAAGAAAGTCGTTTCACGCTTCTCTTCGCTTCTACCTTATTAATCTAATCTTCCGTTATCTATTGATTATTCCAGCCTGCTGCCCTTCCCCGGTTGCTGGCAGGCCGTTTGCAGTTAGTATTTCCATGATCCGGTGTCATCCTGTGCATGAAGGTTCTTGCGGAGAAGATCGTTGAACTGACCCGGCCCTCCTCTTCCCTGATCGCCTTTTGAATGGAAAGAAAGAGATGCGTGCGCTGCGACTTCTGCGGGAGTGTGGAAAACGCCACGACTAAGAATGAAGTCAATCTTATATGCATCCCGACTCTGCTTAAACAAGATTGTTTCTCATTATGTGAAAGGATTTAGGAAAATACAATGAAAGTGCTTCTTCTATACCCAAAATACCCTGATACCTTCTGGAGCTTTAAATACGCGCTGTCCTTCATATCCAAGAGGGCCGTTCATCCACCGCTTGGCCTCCTCACGGTTGCCGCCATGCTTCCTGAAAAATGGGAAAAGAAACTGATAGATATGAATGTCACCAGCTTAAAAGACAAGGACCTTCAGTGGGCCGATTATGCATTTATAGGTGCCATGGCAATTCAGAAGGAATCAGTGAAGGAACTTATTTCCAGGTGTAAGGCGTGGGGCCTTAAGATTGTGGCAGGCGGCCCGCTCTTTACCGCCTCCCCCGAAGATTTCCCTGAAGTAGACCATCTGGTTCTAAATGAAGCCGAGATTACTGTCCCGCAGTTTCTAAGAGATCTCGATGAAGGCACAGCCAGGCATCTCTACACCTCGGATCTATTCCCAAGTTTAGAAAAGACTCCGACCCCTCTCTGGAAACTCCTTGATATGAAGCGTTATGTCTCCATGAGTATACAGTATTCACGCGGCTGTCCCTTCAGTTGCGAATTTTGCGATATTACCACCCTCTATGGCCACCGTACTCGAACCAAGAATAGCAGCCAGATACTGGAGGAATTGGAGGCATTGTATTCACTTGGCTGGAGAGGCGGTGTCTTTTTTGTGGATGATAATTTCATCGGCAACAAGAAAAAACTCAAAGAAGACTCGCTCCCTGAAATGATCAACTGGATGAAGAAAAAGAAACACCCCTTCAAATTCGCTACCGAGGCTTCAATAAATTTGGCTGACGATGAAGAACTGATGAAGCTCATGATCGATGCAGGTTTTGATTCCGTCTTTGTCGGCATAGAAACGCCGGATGATGGGGCTCTAAAGGAATGCAAGAAGTTTCAGAATACCCATCGCGATCTTATTGCCAGCGTGGATAAAATTCAAAAATTCGGGTTGCGGATGCGTGGCGGCTTCATCGTAGGGTTTGACAGTGATTCACCTGCTATATTCGATAAGCAAATCGAGTTCATACAGAAAAGCAAAATCGTTACGGCCATGGTGGGAATGCTTAATGCGCCCCGCGGCAGTCAGCTTTATGAACGTCTCTTCAAAGAAGGGCGTTTGTTAAACGAGGTTACCGGAGACAATACTGATTTCTCCACCAATATCATCCCCAAGATGGGTTATGAAAAGCTGGCTGAAGGATACCGAAAGATAGTAAGCAGTATCTATTCCCCCCAATTATATTATGAGCGGGTGAAGGAATTCCTGAGGCAATACAAGCGTACGGGAAAGAGACAATGGCACTTTCAGTTCAGGTACCTCAGGTGGCATTTCCCTTATCTGGGCGCCCCCTTCAAGGCACTTATGATATTAGGCATAAAAGATAGTGCCCGCGTCTATTACTGGAAGCTCTTGTTCTGGTCTTTGTTCAGACGTCCACAGGTACTTCCCCTTGCTATAGCGTATTCAATTTACGGATTCCATTTCCGAAAGGTATTTCAATTAATTTAACCTTAGAAATCGCCATGGTTGTGAAATGTGTTAATGATATTTTCTTCAGGATTGAGAGTAACGAGTAATGTTGCCCTACACGGTTGCAGAAAAGCACAAGGAGCATGGGTTTAAATAGTCCCACCGGCTGGATCGAAAACTTATCTCCTTGAGGAGATGCCAAATCGTGTGCAAAACAGTTTACATTGAAACAGAGGATGCCTGGGATGCAGGAGCTGTGTTGAATGCAGGTATCTGTAACGCGTTATTGTTTGGCCGATTTCCTGTTGTACGGCCAAAGGCAATTTTATGAACCCAATAACCATATCGGAAAATTTAGGGAGGGTCGAATGAAACCGGAAAATTCAGGGAAGATAAAATTTGGAGTCTGGGGCCTCATAGTTGGGGCAGTAGTTGTAATGATCATAGGCTTTGCATGGGGTGGCTGGTTAACCCAAAGTAGTGCGGAAAAGATGTCCGGCGAGGCGGTCTTGGCGAGTCAGGCAGCGATCTGCGTCGCACAATTTGTAAAGCAACCTAACTATGAGCAACAACTTAAAGACTTAAAGGAGTTAGACTCCTGGAAGAGGGCTGAATTCATTGAGAAGGGGGGCTGGGACAAAATGCCCGGACAACAAAAAGCCGGTTCGTATGTAGCTCAGGCATGCGCCAAGGGGATTGAAGTTTTGGTCGTCAAATAAGAAATCCCAGCATCTTACGAAGGTGATCCGTGGTTTATTTACATGGGTCACCTTTTTTTCGCTTTTATTGACAATATCAGTCTGTCTGATGCCCTTCCCCGGTTACCTGCTGACCCAAATTCAGCGGCCTTATTGAAGGTCCAATCTCTTTTTCTTCTTGAACTGATTTGAAGCTTTAACTAACATTCTTACGTTTGGAGAGTTTAGATTGATCCACTTGCATCTCAATAATGAGAATCGGGAACTCCTTATGCGTACAGTTAAGTAAAAAAGGGAGAAAGGATATGATCCGGTCAGAAGGCAGAGCACTCTCGTCAGGCACTCAACTTGAGAAGTCTCAAACGGGAATAAAGGGTCTGGACGAGGTCACAAGGGGAGGACTACCCAAAGGCCGGCCGACACTGATTTGTGGAGGTCCCGGGTCCGGCAAGACACTGCTGGCTTCGGAGTTTTTAGTGAGAGGAGCCCTAAAATTCGGCGAGCCGGGCGTCTTTATGTCCTTTGAAGAGACGAGCGATGATTTGACAAAAAACGTCGCTTCCCTTGGATTTAAGTTGGATGATCTTGTAGCTGAAAAGATGATTTTCCTCGACTACGTTCTAATTTCCCGCAGCGAAATCGAAGAGACCGGAGAGTATGACCTGGAGGGGTTATTTATACGCCTTGAATATGCTATCGCCTCAGTCGGAGCAAAGCGAGTGGTACTTGACAGCATCGAGACGCTCTTTGCCGGAATACCTAACCCCGCGCTTGTACGGGCGGAGATTAAGCGGCTGTTTCAATGGCTGAAGAACAAAGGCATGACAACTATCATCACAGGCGAGCAAGGGGAAAAAACATTCACGCGTCACGGGCTGGAGGAATACGTTTCCGACTGCGTAATTTTTCTTGACCACCGGATATCCGACCAGGTCTCGACCCGCCGAATCCGCATAGTCAAATACCGCGGCTCCGCGCACGACACCAACGAGTTCCCCTTCCTTATAAACGAGAATGGGATTACCGTGATGCCCATCACCTCGCTTGGATTGAGGCACATTGTCACCAACGAAAGGATTTCAACAGGTATCCCGAGGTTGGATGCGATGCTGGGAGAAAAAGGATATTATCGCGCAAGTTCAGTCCTTATCTCCGGTTCAGCCGGAACCGGCAAGACGAGCTTTGCCTCACATTTCGCAGATGCTGCCTGCCGAAGAGGCGAGAAGTGCCTTTTTTTTGCTTTTGAGGAGTCCGAATCTCAGGTGATTCGCAATATGCGTTCAATCGGCATAGATCTTGAGCAATGGGTTAAGAATGGACTTCTGATATACCACGCGGACCGCCCCACGATTTACGGACTGGAGACCCACCTGTCGGTTATGCAAGAAATGATCAACGAATTCAACCCGAGGGCGGTGATAGTGGATCCGGTCTCAAATCTTAACGCAGTTGCCAATAACATTAATGTTAAAATGATGCTGACCCGCCTTCTGGATCAGTTGAAATTGAATTCGATAACAACGGTTCTCACGATATTGACGCAGGGGTCTCAAGCTTCTGAATCAACTGATGTGGATATCTCATCGTTAGCCGATACGTGGATACGGCTTAGAGACACTGAATCCGGTGGCGAGCGAACCCGTGGAATGTACATTCTCAAATCCCGCGGGATGCCTCACTCCAACCAGGTCCGCGAGTTCCTTCTGACCGACAAGGGAGTTGACATCATGGACGTCTATGTCGGGCCTGAAGGCTTTCTTACAGGCTCTGCAAGGGTTTTCGGGGAGGCTCAGGAAAAAGCTAAGGATGCGGCCCTAGAGCAGGATGCGCAGATGAAAGAGCGTATTCTGGAAAGAAAGCGCAAGGAGATGAAAGCGCGTATTACAGAAATCCGCGCCGAGTTCAAAACGCAGGAAGCCGCGATCAAGGAATCTATAAGACAAGAGAAATTGCGACAAAATAAGGCTTCAGAGAATCGAGACGCGATGGCCCATATCCGCAAAGCGAACTGATCCTGTCGCATGTCGGGGAGACCGGAAGATGAGGAACAGCGCCCGTTAGTGCAGTAAACCTAGGAAAGATGGGAGACAAAGTGGCGACAAAGACAGGAATAGTCAAAAAGAATCAAGCAAACTCTAAGTCCGCAATTAAGGCCTGGGAATTGCGGCTCTATGTGGCGGGCCAGACGCCGAGATCTATGGCCGCATTGTCCAATCTGAAAAAACTATGCGAAGAACATCTGCATGGAGAATACCGCATCGAAGTTATTGATCTTCTTGAGACTCCGGCGCTGGCCAAGGGGGACCAGATCTTCGCCATACCGACTCTGGTGCGTAAACTCCCAGAGCCGATAAAGAAAATCATCGGGGATCTGTCAAACGAAGAACGCGTTCTTATAGGTCTCAACCTGAAACCCATCGTCTGAGAGCCTCGAAGCCGTCCTTCGTTCCCGCTGCGCGTTCCCGGGGCAACCTGAATTTAGGTCGCTAATGGTGGCGGTAGGGAAGACCTGAGAAGAGAGGAAAATTCTCATGGAACCGAAAAAAGTGAAAGATTTAACCAAGGAGTTTGAAAAGGCCCATACGCTGAATGGCGATAGAAAGTACGTTTTGCGGCTCTACGTAACAGGGACAACACCCAGGTCCATGAGGGCCATCAAGAACATCAGGAAGATCTGCGACGAGCAATTGAAAGGCGCTTACGAGCTTGAGGTGATAGACATCTACCAACAGCCTATGCTGGCCAAGGGGGATCAGATTATCGCTGCCCCTACCCTGCTGAAGAAACTTCCTCTACCCTTGAGAAGGTTTATCGGCGACATGTCCGACACACAACGAATTGTTCTCGGGCTGGATTTACGGACAAATGGGAAATAAATGAGCAAGCAGGAGCACAACGTAAAAGACCTTCTCGCTAAAAATGAAGACCTCCGATTACGTCTGCAAGAAGCCCTCGACACCCTTCATGCGATACGGAGCGGAGAGGTAGATGCCCTGGTCGTTTCCACAACCGGAGGCGATCGGATCTATTCCATAGAGGGTGCCGAACGCACCTCCAGGTTAACCCTCGAAAAGTTGAACGAAGGGGTTTTGAATATCTCAGAGGATGGAACGATTCTATATTTCAACATCCGTTTTGCTGAAATGCTCAAATTGCCTCTTCAGAATGTAGTCGGCTCCTCATTACGCGCGCTAGTCTTTCCAGCAGACATAACTTCCTTCGATACACTTTTTGAGCAAAGCAAAATTGAACAATGCAAAGGAGAGGTCTCTCTTGCCTCAGGAGATGAAGCTCTTATACCGATGCAGTTTTCCTTCAGTACTTTGAAATTAGATGATATTTCGCTCACTTGTATCGTGGCGGTGGATTTGACCCAGCAAAAGCAAAGAGAGAAGTCACTTGAGACCGCTCTCTCCGAGGTCAAAAGGCTTAAGGATCAACTAGAGGACGAGAATGTTTTTTTCCGCCATGACATTCAGATGAAGCATCAACTCGAAAATATTGTCGGGCAGAGTGATGTTCTCAAGCATGTTCTGTACCGAGTGGAGCAAGTTGCTCCTTCCGACACTACGGTGCTGATTCTTGGGGAGACGGGCACGGGAAAGGAGTTGATAGCTTCCGCCATCCACCTCCTGAGCGCTCGCAAGAACCGACCGATGATCACCGTAAACTGTGCCGCCCTGCCGGCCAATTTAATTGAGAGCGAGTTGTTCGGTCGCGAAAAGGGGGCCTTTACAGGGGCTGATACCCGGCAGGTGGGCCGATTTGAAATCGCCAACGGTTCCACCCTCTGCCTTGACGAGATTGGGGAACTGCCGCTTGATTTGCAGGCAAAGCTGCTCCGGGTTATCCAGCATAATGAGTTTGAACATCTTGGCTCGTCGCATACCGTCAAAGTGGATGTTCGGATCATAGCAACTACCAATCGAGAGCTGGAGGAGGAGGTCCGCAATGGCCTGTTTCGCAAGGACCTTTACTATCGCCTTAACGTCTTTCCCATCACAGTGCCCCCCCTGCGGCAGCGCAAGGATGACATCCCACTTTTGGTACGTGCCTTTGTAGAGCGATATGGCAGGAAGTTGCGGAAACAGATCACCTCTATTCCCAAGGAGGCGATGAGATCTTTGCAGGATTACCCGTGGCCCGGGAATGTCAGGGAGCTTGAAAGCGTAATTGAACGGTCCGTGATCATGTGTGCCGGACCAATCCTGAAGTTGGCGGATAAACTTGAGCTTTTCTCGCTCCCTCTTTCATCCGGCACGAGAACTTTGCAGGAGACGGAGCGAAACCAGATCCTTAAGATCCTTTCGGAAACAAAATGGCGCATAGATGGGAAGGGAGGGGCTGCCGAGATCCTGGGCCTCCACCCGAGCACCCTGAGAGCCAGGATGCATAAGCTCGGGATAGTCCGCCCGAAGACAAGAGAGATTGATTAGGTCGTCCAGTTCCTTCAGAAGCACCCCCTCAATATATTGAGGTTCCACCAAATATTGAGGCCAAACAAGTCGCTTCACTCTTCTCCAATCTTCTCCCCCGTTAATTTAATCCTACGTTATCTATAGATTATTACATTCTCCTCCCCTTCCCCGGTTGCTGGCAGGACAGTTGCAGATAGTGATTTCATGATCCTGCTCATCATAAGAATGAAGGTTCTTGCTGAGAAGCGAAAGGAGCTGTCGCAGACCATCGCTTCCCTGAGCGTCTCTATACGGACAGAAAAGGGATGCAGGCGCTGCGACTTCTGCCAAAATATGGAGGATGAAAATGAACTCCATATTCTTGAAGAATGGGATACCCGCAGGGACCTTGATAGCCACCTGAAATCAGAGCGCGCTACGGTACTTCGCGGGGTGATAAACCTTCTCCAGGAGCCATACGAAATGAAATTATACACAGTAGCAGCAGAAAAATGAAGACGGAAGAACGGTCCCGGGCAGCATCTCACTGACCGGGATGACTGGGGCCGAAGTGAGATTACTCGAACCAAATTACGAAAGGAGGAATACCATGAAATCAGGCACGAGGGACGAAGCAGAGGGCAAGTGGCATCAGGTTAAAGGTAAGGTCAAAGAGGTCACCGGGAAAGTCATCACGAGTCCCGACCTGGAAGCCGAAGGCAAAGAGGAAAGCAAGATGGGCAAAGTTCAAGAAA
>Ga0210016_1000783_pt1 | contig 28838 bp, 30 predicted proteins | sample CryGeyCG2014_300_FD_185454 | JGI IMG/M metagenome (GOLD analysis project Ga0210016, IMG submission 185454) | Groundwater microbial communities from aquifer - Crystal Geyser CG02_land_8/20/14_3.00 (SPAdes) (version 2) | ecosystem: Environmental > Aquatic > Deep subsurface > Groundwater | place...
TCAAAAACTCATGGAACACTTAATATGGTACAATACAAAGAGAATACACCAATCTTTGGGTAATATTTCACCCATTGATTATTTAATAAAAACTGTTCCGGAGTCTCAAATGTGCGTGACGCGTACAAGCCCTTGATTAATTTTTCTATTTTTTGATATAATGTACTGCTATTTAGCTCATTGAAATCAAATAGAAGGGGGTGTAGTTAGTGAGAAGAAAAACACTTCTTCCCGAAAAAATAGGACCGCTTGTTTACAAATTAGCCAATACTGAAGAAGAAATAAATATAGCAAGAAGAATACATCATGACGGTTATTTACGGGTGGGTTATATCTCTGGAGCAACCCCAACCGGAATGGTTGAGGATGGTTATCACCCTTATTCAGACTATATAATAGCTATTCTTATGAATGGTAAATCAAAAAGAAAAGGGGAAGTCGTTGGCGTAATGAGGATTATCAAAAATTCACCATTAGGCTATCCAACATTAAATGAGTTCGAAATTTCAAAAAGAGCAAAAGATTGGATAAGTTCTATAGATCCTGAGAGTATCATTGAGGTTGGGTCACTATTTGTTAAGCCTGGATATAGTGCGGCGAAAGGTTTATATAGGTATGCATGGCAGTATTCTAAAATTCGAAGAGATACATTATGGCTTGCATGTATAGATAAAACTCTTTTTGAGGTGCTTAAAAGAAGATATCAATTCTACTTCAAGAAAATAGGAAGAGAGCAATTTTATCTAGGATCTGTTACTGTTCCTGCTATGTTGGATTGCGGCAGGCAGAGACTTTTGATGGATTCAAGATTGTTTGCTTTTTATGATAAGCCACAAGTACCTAAAAGCATGGTTAATATATTAGAACTTGTTTAATAGTTGATAATGGAGGCGGTTATGATGATTGGTTGGCCAATTGATTATGAAGAATTAACTTCAAGAAATATTGGGGTTATTACAGAAGAAGAACAAGAAATATTAAGGAACTCAACAATAGCAATCGCGGGTTGTGGATGTATGGGAGGATTAGCAGCGGATCTTCTTGCCAGATTCGGGATAGGTCATATCAAAATAGCCGATCCAGATGTTTTTGATGTAAGTAATATTAATCGTCAGAATATGGCTAGGAGATCAACAGTAGGGCACAATAAGGCAGAGGTATTGGGTCAGTGGCTTGAGGATTTAAATCCTGATATGAAAATTGAGGTATACAATACCGCCATCAATGATAAGAATGCTAAGGAATTTTTAACTGGCGCAGATTATGCTATTGATGGTATAGATTTCTATAATTTTCAGGATGCATTATTCTTTCATCAAGAAGCATACCGTAATAAGCAGTTTGTGAGCTTAGCTACAGCTATTGGCTTTGGTGCTAATGTATTTACTTTTGATCCAGATGGGATAACATTCGAGGATTATCTAGGTTATTCTGGTGAGGATAATTTTTCTATCCCCCCCGAAAAATATTGTCCATTTCTTCCTTCTTATGTAAATTCTGAGATCATAGATAAAGTCGTAAATGATAAGAGTACTATTATACCAAGCATTGGTTTAGCGCAAGCGCTAGGTAATGCATTACTGGTTACCGAGATCGTATGTTTTCTTATAAATAAAAAACTCCCCATATCTATTCCAAATTTTATATCCATTGATTTAATTGATTTAAAGATAAGAACTAATATTGGGGTATAAGGTCATATTATTATGACCTTTTTTTCTTTTTAGAAAAAATATTGTAAAATAATAATAATGGGTCGTTTGATAAATTTAATCATTAATGATAATAACTCTTTTAGCATTTTTCTTATGCGTTTTTAATATTATTCTAGGTGTCACTGTTTTTTTTAGAAAAAAAGGGTTACTTAGTATATTTTTCTTTTTGTTTACTGTTTCTGTTTCTGTATGGGCGAGTTCTATATATTTATCTGAGTATACTTTAAGCCACAGCATGGCGTTAATATGGATGAAGATAACATTCATATCAAGTTCTCTTATGCCGCTGCTATTATATTATTTTGCTCGTCTTTTCCCTGACTATAAAGAAATAACTAACTTTGAAAAAATGCTCATTATAATACCGATTATTATTTCTTTCTTGACTCTTAATAATGATATTGTTACAGGTATAGAGCAAATTAAACCCATTACACCTTCATTTGGGTCTTTTTATAACGTTTTTTTCACTTATTTTTTATCATTCATTTTGATTTCTTTTTTCATTTTATTTAGAAAACTTATTTCCTTTTCTGGTATTAGAAAAGCTCAAACTCAATATGTTTTTGTCGGGCTTTTAGTAGCTTTATTACTTGGGATGCTTACTAATCTTTTTCTTCCTTCATTGGGTTATCAGCAATATGGTAAACTTGGTCCTTTTTCTATAGTTTTTTTTGTAGCTCTTACTACGTATGCAATTATTAAACATCATCTCATGGATATTCGTTTGATTATTGTTAAAAGTATAACCTACTCACTTTTATTCATAACTATTACGCTGGTCTACACATTTTTTATTTTTATACTTGGAGCTTTTGTTTTCCAAGGCTTTACTGGTATAGAGGCATATTGGGCTTCTATGATTGTTGCTCTGGTCATAGCTTTTACAATCCAGCCTATAAAAAGGGTATTTACACGATGGACAGATAGAATATTTTTTAAAGATAACTATAATTTTGAAGAATTAACCTCTAAGCTTAATGAGGTTGCTACTTCTACAATTGTTCTCCCGGAATTACTTTTTAAATTTTTAAATTCTCTAATGGAGAAAATGAGGATTACTAGAGGAGCTTTAATTCTGATCGAAAAAGGCAAAATATATGAAACGGAGAGCATTGGTTACAAGCAGGCTATCAATCTTTTGCCAAAAGAAATAAAACACTTAGTTAATGATAATAAAACCGAAGTATTTGATGAGATTGAAGAGGGGGATTTTAGTAAAGACATAATGAGAAGTTACAATACTTCGCTTATACTTCATCTAAAAACAGAAGGTGAAATTATAGGTTTCTTATTTCTAGGAGAAAAGAAATCTGGAGATATCTATTCCTTCCAAGATATACGAGTTTTAGAAATAATTACCGATCAGGTAGCTTTGGGTATTCAAAATGCAAAAGCATACGAAAAGACCCAGAAATTTAACTTAGTTTTAAGAGCCGAAATAGACCGGGCCACTAAAGAGCTTAGAGATGTTAATGATAGGTTAGTTCAGGCTGATAAATCCAAGGATGAGTTCATTTCTTTAGCTTCTCATGAGATTAGAACGCCAATCGCAGCTCTTGAGGGTTATCTATCAATGTTAAATCTGCAAAAAGTAGATATTAAAGCCAGAGATGAGATTGCTAAAAGATCATATGAAAGCGTTGAACGTTTAAGTACTTTAGTTAAGGATCTTTTAGATGTATCTAGAATTGACCAAAAGAGAATAAAACTTAATAAACAGCCCACTCGATTGGAAAGGCTTATCCAAAGAGCCATGGAAGGCTTTGAGCTTCAGACAAGAGATAAAAAGATATATATTAAATTTCAAAAACCGGAAAAAATGCTTCCGGAAGCCAATATTGATCCAGAAAGAGTTGGGGAAGTTTTTAACAATTTAATAAGCAATGCTATAAAATATACTTATAAAGGCGGCATAACTATTTCTTTGGAGGAAAAAGATAATATGGCTCAGATCACAGTTTCTGATACAGGTATGGGTATACCCAAAAACGCTATTTCGCATTTATTCCAGAAATTTTATCAGGCAGAAACAGCTTCTTCAGTTTTATCGAATGAACGTGGCGGAACAGGTTTGGGCCTTTATATAAGCAAGAATATAGTTGAAATGCATGGAGGCAAAATTTGGGTTGAGAGTACTGAAGGTAAGGGAACCGCTTTTTATTTCACCTTACCGCTGATTTGATTTTTATAAATTAACCCTTTGCTTTATAAGTTAGTTTATGTTATAATAATTTAAGTTATAAAAAATGGAGGAACGATGCCTAAGGCGAGTTCGAAGAGGAAAAGGATTTTAATCGTTGAGGACGATGTTGCTCTTCGTAATGTATATGAAATGCGTTTAAAGCTTGATGGTTATGACGTAATCGTTGCCGGTGATGGGGAAGAGGGTTTATCTATTGCAGTGAAAGAAAAGCCCGACTTGGTTATGCTTGACTTAATGATGCCTAAAATTTCTGGAATGGATGTATTGGACATTTTAAAATCAACTCCTGAAACTAAAAAAATCTCCGTTATTATTCTAACAGCCTTAACCCAGGAATCAGTTAAAACTAAAGGGTTTGTTTTTGGAGCTGATGATTTTATGGTTAAGTCTGAATCAAAGTTAGAAGAAATCGTAGGAAAAGTTAAATCTTTACTTAAATAGAAAAAGGCTTTTTAATGGAAAAACTAAAATCCGTCAATGAGGATAAGCCTATTTCTAATTTTTATACTAAACCTCTTTTTGAAGATAAAGAGCATCAGGTCAAGCTCCATGCTATAAAAATTAAATCTACCGCAAGATTTTTTGAAATTTTTGATTGGATGATAATTTCTTTTTTTATTTATGCCGCGGTTAATTATTTTTTAGGTAATTGGTCTTTTACTTTTCATCCAGCATATTTTTTCATCGTGGGATTAGTGATTTGCCAAACGCTCATATATCATAGATTTTTTTACGATAATATATTAAAGAAAAATGCTGATATAGCTCTTGATATTGATATAACATTCATTCTTTTAATGTTGATTTCGGTAGCTGAATTATTTGGAGGTATTACTAGTCCTTTTATATTTATATTCTTTCTGTGTTTAGGGATTACTGTTTTCTTTTTTTATCCTTATGCAGTTCCGGTTTTTTTAGTTTTTGAATTAGCAGTAATCTATATTACAGCTTCAATCGATTTAAATCAGGCGAACTTTATAAGTAATTATCCCGTATGGTTCAGGTGGGAAATTATACTTTTGGCAACTTTCGGGGCATTATTTTTTGCTATAAGCGCAATTTATTATAGACAAGGAGAAGAGAGGGATAAATTAGAAGAAGTCGTAAGCAAATTAGTAGCTGAAAAGGTTAAAGGTGAAGTAGTGCTTCAGAGCATGAGTGATGGAGTATTTGTTGTTGATCGGGAAAAAAGATTAATATTTTTAAATGAGGCAGCCGAAAAGATACTTAAAGTATCCAAAGAGCAGGGCGAGCATTTTTTAGGACATTTTTACGGTAATATTTTTAAGCTTAGGATTAATAATAAGGAAATAGACTATACAAAAGATTGTCCTTTGCAGATTGCAATAGCTGAAGGAAAATCTATATTTAGAGACGATTTAAGCTTAATTAATTTATCGAATAAGACACTTTACATAACTCTTTCTTCTGCGCCGGTTGTTGATGCGTCCGGAAATGCGCAAGGCGCTGTAGCTATTATTAGGGATGTTACTAAAGAGAAAGAAATTGAGCGAATTCAAATGGAATTTGTTTCTATTGCTTCACATGAGCTTTTAACGCCCATTACACAGGTTCAGGGGCATCTTTCAATGATAGTTGATGAAAATATCGGAGAAGTTGACGATACGGCCTCAAATATCGTTAGTAACGCTTATAAGGGTATTAAAAGAATAGCAAGGCTTGTTAGAGATTTAATGAATGTTTCTAGAATCCAAAGAGGCTCGATGAAAATGAATATTGTGCCGGTAGATATGAATTCTTTGCTTGAAAATGCAGCTAAGGATTTTCAAGATGAAGCAAAATCCAATGATCTGCAATTGATTTTTGAAAAACCTCAAAAACCAGTATCAGAAGCATTTGGCGATCCTGATAGATTAGGAGAAGTCATAAACAATTTTATTGGTAATGCGATAAAATTTACCAAGAAAGGTAAAATTGTTTTATCCGTATCAGAAAAGAGAGATGGATCAATTGAGGTATCGGTACAAGATACTGGTATTGGTATAGAAAAGGAAAATTTTGATAAGGTTTTTGATAAATTTTACCAAGTTGATTCTTCTGCTACCAGAGAAGCGCAAGGAACCGGTTTAGGGTTATATATTTCTAAAGTTATAGTAGAAATGATGAATGGAAAAATATGGGTAGAGAGTAAACTTGGGAAAGGAAGTAGGTTTTGTTTTACATTACCAAAAGTAATAAATAAAATATCATGATAACTTATTTGCTTATATTACTAAATCTCATTACTGTCGCAATCCTTATTGTTTTTCTTCTGCGTAAAAAAAATAATAATCAGGAAATTATTCTTTTGGCGCGTGAATTAAAGTTATTGAGGGATAAATTAGAGCAAGTTGATGAAAGTAAGCGTGAATTTATTGATATTGTAACTCATGAGCTTAATACTCCTATAGCTATGATTTCCGGCTATTTATCAATGATACTTGAATTTCCTGAAGAGGAAGTAAAGCCAGGCGTTATGAATTTAGCTAAAAGGTCTTTTGAGGCTACTAGAAGGATATCAAGGGTTGTTCAGGGATTAATCACATCATCTGAATCAATAGGGGAGGAAAAATCCCAGACTATACAGATTGAAGACTTAATAGAAAAATCTATTGAAGATTTTTCGCAGATTGCCAAAGATCATGGTATTGAATTAGTTTATGATCTTCCAAAAATGCTGCCGCTTCCTTTAATAGCAGCTAAGCCGTTAAGTACTAAAATTATAATTTCAAATTTAGTTGATAATGCATTAAAATTTACAAAAAAGGGTAGAATTACGATAGATACAGAGGTTAAAGATCAGGAAATGTTTGTGAAAGTTTCGGATACAGGAGTAGGTATTAGTAAGAAAAATCAAAGCAAAATATTTGATAAATTCTTTCAGGTAGACAGTTCTCGTACTAGAGCAGCTGGAGGCATGGGCATAGGTTTATATTTGGTTAAAAATATGGTTGAAAAGCAAGGCGGCAAAATTTGGGTGGAGAGTGAAATAGGCAAAGGAACTTCTTTTTATTTTACACTTCCATTAGCCCCCTAAAATTACAACAGCTTGATTTTTAGTATTCGTTAATTTACTATAAATATAAGGAGAAGAGGATGCCAGAGAAAAAGGAAAAAATATTGATAGTAGAAGATGATAAGTCTCTAAGAGAGATGTATCAACTTAGACTCTCTCTTAATGGTTATGATGTGCTCGAGGCAAGTGACGGTGAAGAGGGTTTAGACGTGGCTATTAAAGAAAAACCGGACTTAATATTACTTGATATAATGATGCCTAAAATGTCAGGTATGGACGTATTGGATATTCTAAAATCAACGCCTGAAACAAAAGATATCCCTATAGTTGTATTGACGGCTCTAGCAGAAGAAAACGTAAAGGCCAAAGGCTTGGTATATGGGGCTGAAGACTTTTTGATAAAATCACAAATTATGCCTGGTCAGGTTGTTGAGAAAATAGAAAAAGTTTTAGCAAAGAAAAAACAGAACCAGAAAAAACAATAAAATTTTCGTTTATTTAATACCCCTTTAAAGGGGTATTATTATATTAGCGCTAGGTTTAAAAGCTGTTTCATATTTGCTTATTTTATAGTAAAATTAAGCCATGGAAAGAATACTTACTAAAAATTTAAATAATCATATAGGCAAAGAAGTTACTTTGTATGGTTGGGTTAACGGACGCAGGGACCACGGCAAAATTATTTTTATAGATATAAGGGATAGGAGTGGGTTGGCTCAGATAGTTTTTATACCTCAAAACGAGGATGCTTATAAAATTGGTGATGACTTAAGAGATGAATATGTTATTTCTATTTCCGGTATTGTCAATAAAAGGCCATCAGGAATGATTAATCCTAAAATACCTTCAGGTGAAGTTGAAATAGAAGCGAAGAGCGCCACAATATTATCTAAATCCAAAACACTGCCGCTTAATATTCATGAAGACGGTTACGAAATTAATGAAGAACTTCGTTGGAAATATCGTTATCTTGATATGCGTAGAACAAGAGTTGTTAACATTTTAAAGACTCGTCAGCAAATGAAAAATCTTATCAGGCAATTTTTAAATGAAAAAGAATTCTATGAGATAGATACCCCGATTTTAACAAAAAGTACGCCAGAGGGTGCAAGGGATTTTTTAGTTCCCTCAAGGTTTTATAAAGGACGCTTTTATGCGTTGCCCCAGTCGCCACAGCAATACAAAGAATTATTAATGGTTGCAGGACTTGAAAAGTATTTTCAATTTCCAAGGTGTTTTAGGGATGAGGATTTAAGAAGAGACAGGGTTTTTGAATTTGATCAATTAGATATTGAAATGAGCTTCGTAGAGGTTAAAGACGTACTGGATTTAACCGAAGAATTAGTAATAAAGGTAACAGAATCTTTAGGTAAAAAAATTCAGGACAAACCTTTTCCCCGATTAACATATAAAGAAGTTATGGAGAAATACGGCACAGAGAAGCCAGATTTGAGAAAAGACAAAAAAGATCCCGATTTATTATCTTACATTTGGGTTGTTGATAGACCTCTTTTTGAATGGAAAAAAGAGGATAAAACATGGGGTCCTGCTCATCATCCTTTTACATTGCCGCTAGAAGAAGATATGAAATTTTTTGACAATAAAGATAAACTTGGTGACATAAGGGCTAAGGCGTATGATTTGAATTTAAACGGTGAAGAGATATTTGGCGGTAGTATAAGGATTACTGATCCTGATTTACAGATTAGAGTATTTGAGACTTTGGGATATTCCAAAGAGGAAATTATCGAAAGATTCGGACATTTATTAGAATCTTTTACTTATGGTGTGCCGCCCCATGGTGGAATAGCGAACGGATTTGACAGATGGCTTATGATTATTCTTAATGAGCCGAATATTCGTGAAGTTATTCCTTTTCCAACAACTGGTACAGGCAGGACTGCAGTTATGAGTGCTCCGTCTGAAGTATATCCGGAGCAGCTGAAAGAATTAGGAATTAAAATTTTAAAAAAAGAATGAATTTTAAAATAAAATTAGAATCTTTTGAAGGACCATTGGATTTACTCCTTAAGCTGATTGAAGAGCATAAAATGGATATAACGCAGGTTTCTTTAGCAAAGGTAGCTGATATGTTTTTGCTTTATGTTCAAAAGATTGAATCCATCGAACTTAAAAACTTATCGGATTTTTTGGATGTTTCTTCTAAACTAATTTTAATTAAATCAAAGATTTTATTGCCCCAATTGAACTTAACAGAAGAAGAAAAGGAAGATATAGAAGAATTAGAAAAACGTTTAAAAGAATATCAGATTTTTAAGAGAGTTTCCGTAAAGATAAAAGAACTGGCTAATAAAGATTCGCAGTCTTTTAGCAGGAGCACAAAAGTAAGTCCATCAGTTGTTTTTTTTGATCCTCCAAGAATAGATAATAAAAATTTGTTTAAAATATTTCAGGAGGTTCTTGAGAAAATATCCAATGAAGAGAAAGAGAAAAATCCAAAAGCATTAGTTGAAAAATCGGTTTCTATAGAGGAGAAAATAGGTGAAATAAAGAATGAGTTAGACAAGATAGGCCAAATACAATTCGGCGTTTTTCTTAAGAAGTCAAAAAGTAAAGTAGAGGTTATTGTTAGTTTCTTGGCCATGTTAGAGCTTTTAAAGCAGAAAATTTTAGAAGCACAACAGGACGACAATTTTACGGACATTATATTAATAAAAAAAGAAGCATTTGTTTAGGGCAAATATGAAAGAAAACTTAAAAAACATAATTGAAGGTTTATTATTTGTTTCTGAGAGACCGATCAGTATAAAAGAATTAGCCGGCGTTTCAAATTCTTTAAGTATAGACGTACAAAAAGTACTTTTGGAGTTAATTAATGAATTTCAGGATAGAGGCTTAAGGATTATAAGAAAGGGTGATTATTTTCATATTGTTACAGCTTCTGAAATTGCTAAATATATCGCAATATTCTTAAATCAGGAATTAAAGAAAGAGTTGGGACAAGCAGCCCTAGAAACTTTATCTATTATTACATATAAACAGCCGGTAACCAGAATGGAAGTTGAAAAAATCAGAGGAGTAAACTCTGATGCAATTTTAAGAACTTTACAAATTAAAGGGTTGATATCTGAGGTAGGTAGAAAAGAAACACCTGGTAAACCGATACTTTACGGAACAACCTTCGAGTTTTTGCAATATTTAGGCATTGAGAGTCCTGATGATTTGCCTAAGTTAAGTAAAGATGAAGAAATCAAAACCGATCAAACTTTTAAATTCTAAAAATGAAAAAAATAATTCTAGTTTTTGCAATAATTTTGGAACAGATAGGAATAACAATCCCATCTAATTGGGTTAGCGTTAATCCGTATCAAGCCAACACGAATACTGTAAGCCCTGCGGCCTCTTATTTAGATGAAATATCTCCTTTACCGCAGAAGATTCAGGAAACTGATGCTAATATTCAAGCAAGGTCTTTTATATTAATAGATAGAAATACATCTAAGGTAATGGCCGAAAAAGAATCTAATATAAGAATTCCAATGGCATCTTTGACCAAAATAATGGCTGCTACTATCGTTTTAGAAAAAGCAAAATTGGAAGACAAAGTTAATATTTCTAAAAACGCAGTTTCATCTTACGGAGAAGGAATTGATCTCAGTGCGAGTGAAAATTTAACAGTAGAAGACTTATTATATGGAGCTCTTTTAAGTTCCAGTAATGATAGTTGTGTTGCAATGGCAGAGCATGTATCAGGTACAGAAGAAGAATTTGCGAAAATAATGAATGAAAAAGTGAAAGAACTCGGTCTTAAGAACACTCATTTTACTAACGCAGCAGGCTTGGATGATTTCCATCACTATTCATCAGCTTTTGACCTGGCTATATTAACAAAATATGCCTTGCAGAATGAAAAGTTTAAAGAGATTGTAAATACAAAGGAAAAGACTATTACCTCAAGTCAGGGGATTAGTCATCATTTAAGAAACTCAAATAAACTTCTTTTTTTAGAAGATTTAAATGTATTGGGAGTAAAGACTGGCTATACAGGTGAAGCCGGGGAGTGTTTAATAACAGAAGCCGAGAAAGATAATAATAAGATTATTGCGGTAGTGTTGAATAGTCCCGATAGGTTTGGAGAAAGTAAAAAATTACTAAAATGGGGATTTGAGGATTATAAATGGTAGCTAAAGCGGATACAATAAAGGCGGTTATTTTTGATCTTAATGGTGTGGTTATTATTGATTCTCATTGGCATGCAATTACTAATGCTGCTATAAAAAAAGGAGAGGATCGAACGGATTTTCACTATAGGGTTCATACAAAAAATATAAAAAATGATATTTTCTGGAAAATTCAAACCGGTCGAATAACTGAAAAAGAATTTTGGAAAGATCTTGATCAAAACATAAAAAATTTAAAAATTTTAACTGAAATAAGAAACCAGGTATATAGCTTACTTATTCCCAAAAAAGGAACATTACAGATTATAGAAAAATTAAAAGCACGGGGCTATAAATTAGGGCTGCTTACAAATTTTACAAAACAATGGATGGATTATTTGAAAACATCAAAAGAAGGTCTATATACAATTAGTTTATTTGATGCGATAGTTAATTCAGCTGATATTGGCATAAAAAAGCCCGATAAGAGGGCATATGAAATAATTCTAAATCGATTAGAAACAATTCCAGGGGAGGCAGTGCTGATTGATGATCGAGAAAAAAATTTTAAAGGGGCTCATCAAATTGGTTTAAATACCATACTCTTCAGCTCAGCGACGCAATTGAATAAAGACTTAAATAATTTCGGGATAAAAATATGATACCAGTAGTAGCTATTGTTGGAAGAACGAATGTAGGCAAATCAACTCTTTTTAACCGTGTTATACAGAAGAGACTTGCTGTTACATCTATTGAACCAGAAACAACTCGGGATCGCTTATATGCAGATACAGAATGGCAAGGTAAAGAGTTTATTATAATTGATACTGCTGGGTTAAATATAGAAACACCCGAGGAAACCCCAGAGAATATCAAGCAATTGATTGAAGGAGTGAAAACTCAAGTATATGAGGCCATTAATGAAGCTGATTTGCTTTTGTTTAGTGTAAGCGCCGACGAAGGTTTAACTTCGCGAGACAAAGAGATAGCCGACATAATCAGGAAATCAGGGAAACCAACTATTTTAGTTGTTAATAAGGTTGATAATCAAGAAAAGGAAATGTTGGTTGATAATTTTTTAGTATTAGGTATAGGAAAGCCATCATCGGTCTCGGCTATTTCCGGCAGGAAAAGTGGGGATTTGTTGGATAGGATAGTATCAGAATTAAAGAAGATAAAGCCAAAGAGAGAGAAAATAAAATCAGATATTGACGTTGCAATCATCGGTAGACCTAATGTCGGTAAGTCTACTTTAGTTAATAGTCTTGTTGGTAGGGAAAGGGTGGTTGTTAATGAGATACCCGGCACAACTGTTGATAGTATAGATGTATTTTTAAAATATCAAGATAAAACAATTAAAATAGTCGATACTGCAGGTATCAGAAGAAGAGGAAAAATCAAAGTAGGTGTTGAAAAATTCAGCGTGTTAAGGGCGGTTAAGGCTATAGCTAGAGCAGATATAACTTTATTAGTATTAGATGCTGATGAGGGCATAACTAATCAGGATCTTCATATAGCTCAATTCGCTTTAGAGGCAGGTCGGGGATTAATTTTGGTAATTAATAAATGGGATTTGAAAGAAAAAGATATCACAATGGACAATTTTCTTTCTTTTTTAAAAAACAGAATTAGTTTTCTCCCTTGGTCGCCAGTAATATTTATTTCTGCACTAACAGGTAAGAATGTACAAAAGATATTTGATATTATTCTTGAGGTTAAATTCAAACGAACAGAGAAGATATCAACCAGAAAATTAAATCAGATCATTTCTGATGCCGTTAGTTTTAATCCTCCAAAAACAAGAGGGGAGGTTCAGCCTAAGATTTATTTTTCTACTCAGATTGTTTCTGATACTCCGAAATTCATTTTAAAAGTAAATGATTCTTCGCTGTTTCATTTTTCTTACCTGAGGTATTTGGAAAAAAAGATAAGGGAAAGTTTTGATTTTACTGGCACACCCATTAAAATTGAATTAAAGAGTAATAGAGATAATAAATGATAAAGATCGGGCAAATAATTAAAAAAGTTAAGTCTAAAAAAGATAAAAACATTTTGATAAGAGTGGTTGGCAACAATGATGCCATTGGTTTAAAGAATATGATCAATTGTATTATTGATGAAGATGATTTCCTTTTAATAAATAAAAAAGTTTCTCTTGCGGAAGAAAAACAATGGCTAGAAAAAACAATAAAAGGAACTAGAAAAGATGAAAGAATTTTTCTTTGCGCATTAACAGGTTCTAAAATAATAGGCAGTGGTGGTATTGAGAGAAAAAGCGGTAGGATGTCACATGTAGGAAATTTTGGAATAACCATCCTCAAAGAATTTCGTGAAGAAGGCATAGGCAAGTGTTTAATGAGTGAGGTTCTAAAAATCGCTAAAAAAAATTTGAAAGTTAAATTAATTACTATAGATGTTTGCAGTACAAATGAGAGAGCTTTTAATTTTTATAAAAAAATGGGTTTTAAGGTTTATGGTGAGTTGCCAAAAGCTATGCTTAGAAGGGGTAGATATATTTCTATTTTAAGAATGTATAAGGAAATTTGATGAAAGTAATAGTTGGTTTAGGCAATCCAGGCAAATTATATCAATCTACTAGGCATAATGTTGGTTTTATTTTTCTGGATATTTTGCGCAAAGAATTAGATTTTCCAACTTTCAAAGAAGAGAAAAAATTTCAAGCAGATATATCAAAAGCTAATGATTGTGTTCTTGTAAAGCCTTTAACTTTTATGAACAAATCGGGGACAAGCATATCTAAGTATTTAAATTACTTCAAAATTAATCCAGAAAATATAATGGTAATTCACGACGATATTGATCTTAAGCTAGGTAAAGTAAAGATTGGTTTTGGTGAAGGAGATGCCGGCCATAACGGGGTAAGATCTTTAATCAATAGGCTAGGAACTAAAGAATTCTGGCGGATAAGAATTGGTATTTTAAGCAGATCGAAAGAAGAGATAAAGGCCGAGGAGTTTGTTTTAGAAAAATTTTCGAAAAAAGAATTTGAATTGATAGAAGAAATAATTTATGAAGCTACGCAAGAGATAAAAACTTTTTTGAATAATAAAATTAAACCACGGACCATCTCTTTGGATTAAAATGACAATGCAAAAAATTAAAGAAAGAGATAAAGAAATAATTATTTCTTTATCAAAAAATCCCAAGATCAGAAAACATATCGGGAAAATTGTAAATTATTTTGATGATTTGCAATATTTTTGGCAAAACCCTAATCTACTGGATTTTCAAAAAGCGGAAATGGGCGAAGAAGCTTATAATAATTTTTTGGATCTTAAGCATAATACTATCCCGGAGCGTGAGTTAGAATTTTTGAAGAAAGAAGATATTAACACCATATTTATTAACGATAAAAATTACCCAGATTTATTAAAAGAAATTTTTGATCCGCCAATCGTTTTATATGTTAGGGGTAATATAAATATTGAAAATCGGCTTAAATTATCAATTGTTGGAACCAGAAGACCAACAAATTATGGCATAGAGTCTGCTTTAAATATAGCCGAGCATATTGCCAAATCTGATTTTGTCATAGTTAGCGGATTAGCAATCGGGATCGATACATTGGCCCATAGGGGGTCTCTAAATGGTGGTGGCATGACCGTAGCAGTTTTAGGGACTAGTGTTGATGATAAATCAATCTACCCTTCTATTAACAGATCTTTAGTGCTAAAAATTATTGAGAGTGGAGGGGCTGTTATTTCTGAATATCCCCTCGGGTACCCAATTTTTAAACATAATTTTCCGGAAAGAAATAGAATTATTTCAGGATTATCACACGGAACGCTTGTTGTTGAAGCAAAAAAAAGATCAGGCGCTTTAATCACAGCGAATTTCGCGCTTGAACAGGGAAGAGAGGTTTTTGCTGTACCTGGCGATATAAATCGTTTGGAATCAGAGGGCCCAAATAGTTTGATCAAGATGGGTGCAAAAATCGTTATGCATTATTCCGATATCTTAAATGAGTTCGGAATAGAAGAAATTAACAAAGAAGAAATAAAAGCAGACTCAGAATTAGAAATGAAAATAATAGAAGTTATAAAAAATGAATCTTTACATATTGATAAAATAGTTGAGCTTACAGGCTTGAGTATTTCTGAAGTTTCAAGTACCCTATCACTTATGGAGATTAAGGGTAAAGTGATAAATTTGGGAGCACTTAACTTTGTAATAAAAAAATGAAAAAAATTATATTTTTTATTATTATCATAATTTTGATTGCAATAGCCACAGTGCTTATTTCAGTAAAAATATTTGCAATTTCGGGTAATAGTATGGAGTCCTCGCTTAAAGATAAAGAAAAGGTTCTTGTTCTCAAATATGTAAATTTTTTAGGTAAACTTCAAAGAGGTGATATTATTCTTATTGAAAAAGATAATAAACTTATGATAAAAAGAATTATAGCTTTACCTAAGGAAAAAATCGAAATAAATGAAGGCAAAATTATAATTAATGATCAATTGCTTCTTGAATCATATGTAAATGATTTCTATACTTATGGAAATCAGCGAATATTTTTAGCGGATGGACAATATTTTGTATTAGGCGACAATCGTAAAGCTAACGAGAGTATCGATTCAAGGATTTTTGGTCCAGTAACAGAAAGGGCGATTAGGGGTAAAGTTTTGGGTATATTTTCACCTAACTTGAAAATAATAAAGCCGCCTTTATATAAACTCGGTTCTTAAAACAGTTGCACAAAGTTTATAATACAATTAAAGTATTAAATAGTTTACCCTGTTAAGCAGATAGCACGAAAATAGTGAAACAACAATAAAAGAAATTTTTAATAGGGTTTTTAGAGGTTATTTTTTTATGCAAAATTTAGTTATTGTAGAATCTCCCGCAAAAGCAAAGACAATAGAGAAGTTTCTTGGAAAGGGATTCAAGGTAGAAGCTTCTTATGGTCATGTGCGTGATTTGCCTAAGGCCGAGCTTGGAATCAATACAGAAGAAGATTTTGAGCCCAAATATGTTATTCCAACGAAAGCTAGAAAAAGAATTAATTTGTTAAAAAAAGAAGTAGAAAAAGCGAAAGAACTGTATCTTGCGACTGATCTTGATAGAGAAGGAGAGGCCATTGCTTGGCATATTACTGAAGTTACTAAACCAAAATCAGCGCCTAAAAGGGTTATTTTTTCAGAAATAACAAAAGATGCTATTCTCGAAGCCTTTAACCATCCTAGGGACTTAGATACCAATCTTATTGATGCTCAACAGGCAAGAAGAATTTTAGATAGGTTAGTGGGTTATAAATTAAGTCCTTTATTATGGAAAAAGGTTAGAAGAGGTTTATCTGCTGGGAGGGTTCAGTCTGTAGCGCTTAGATTAATTGTCGAAAGAGAAAGAGAAGTACAAGATTTTAAATCAGAAGAATATTGGAATATTGAAGTTAATCTTTCTAAAAAAGAAAAACCAGAAGAAAATCTTATTGCCAAACTTACCGAAATGTTAGATAAGAAAATAGAAAAATTTACTTTTCAAAAGCAAGAGGATGTTAAAAAAATACTGGACGATTTTAATAATGCTATCTTTATAGTGAATAATATTGAAAAGAAGCAGAGAGTCAGGAATCCTTATCCTCCTTTTATAACAAGCACTCTTCAGCAAGAAGCATCAAGGCGTTTGGGTTTTTCCGCAAAAAAAACCATGGTTATCGCCCAGCAATTATACGAAGGGGTAATAATGGGTAATGAGGGGTCTATTGGGTTGATTACTTACATGAGAACGGATTCTTTAAATCTTTCCTCAGAATTCATAGAAAGATCGGTAAATCTAGTAAAAGAAAAATTCGGGTCCAATTATGTAGAAGGCAGCGGGAGAAGATTTAAAACCAAGGCAAAATTAGCCCAAGAAGCCCATGAGGCAATCCGTCCTACGTATATCGAAAGGGAACCATCATCAATAAAGAATTTTCTAACACCTGACCAATTTAAACTATATTCATTAATTTACAATAGAGCTCTAGCGTCTCAAATGAAAGAAGCCTTATTTGAAGTAACTTCAGTAAAAATTAAAGCTAAGCAATATGGATTTTTAAGCTCTGGTTCTAGGTTATTATTTGATGGTTTCTTAAAAGTCTATCAGGATAAAAAAGAAGAAAAAGAAAATATAATGCCAAGCTTAGAAACGGATGAAGAATTAGATGTTATCAAGATAGACTCAATCCAGTCTTTTACTGTACCTCCTGCAAGGTACTCAGAGGCTTCTCTTGTAAAAACCATGGAAGAGAACGGTATAGGCAGACCTTCTACTTACGCCCCAATTATGAGTACGATAATTGATAGAGGATATACTAAGAAAGAAAACGGATATTTTTTCCCGCAGGAAATTGGCTTTATTGTAAATGATTTATTAGTTAGCAATTTCCCTAATATTTTCGATATAAAATTTACGGCTCAAATTGAAGAAGAGTTTGATGAAATTGCTGCAGGTAAGGAAAAATGGAAAAAAGTGATCGCTGATTTTTATCAACCATTCAGTAAAGATCTTGAATCAAAGCACGAGGAAATAGAGAAAATTAAACTTCCTGAAGTTGAAACAGATATTAAATGTGAAAAATGCGGGAAACCGATGTTGATAAAAATTGGAAGATATGGAAAATTTTTGGCTTGCGCTGGTTTTCCTGAATGCAAGAATACAAAGCCATTAGTGAAAGAAATAGAAGCTACGTGCCCTCGATGTTCTGAAAAGCTTGTTGAAAAAAGAACCAGGAAAGGCAGAATATTTTATGGATGCAGTAGTTATCCTAGTTGTAATTTTGCTTCCTGGAACGAACCATTAAACGAACAATGTAAAAAATGTGGTAGTTTATTGGTACGCGATAAAAAAGGTAATGTACTTTGTGTGGACTGTGACTTGAAGATGAATAACCCAAAGGAATAAAAAACGCACTATGTGCGTTGTAAGTGTGAGCTCTAATATTCAAAAAGTGTTTCTTGTATTTGGGGTATTAATTGGGTAGAAACTTCTGATTCAATTACAATTTCTGGCTTTTCTTTATTAGTTTTTTGTTTTTTTAATACAACAGTAATTAAATTATATTTCCAACAATCCCTATAAAGGTTTATAAATTGGGCTCTCGCCTTTTTTTTGGCAGTCATAAGAATAGATAATTTTGCTCTTTCTCTGCCTAGGCTTGCTTCCCATGCTTTTTTAAAAGATATTCTGATTCTTTGAGGGGACAATTGGCGGCCATGGTCATTAATTCTTACTTCAGCAATTATACTTAATAAATTATTAAGTATATTAATAAATTCTATTGATATTCCTGATATATTTTTGAGAATAAAGCCTAGTTCTTCTTCTGATATTAGATTAATGCTTTGAGTCTGTATTATTAAGTTAATAATTTTTTCTAATCTGCCTATGGTTGGTTTTTCAGTAGCCAACATGCTCAACGAAAACACTCCTCTTAGTTTGTCAAATAAACAAATTACAGCAAATTATACTAATTAACTTATCAAAAATCAAACCCTTGGTTCATGTAAGATATGTAATAGAATACAGGGATAGTTTTAGTGGTATAATTAAAATATGATGTATCTTATTTATGGAACCCAGGTATTAACCGAGGAGACTGTCAATTTTAGATTTGCTTATGGTGCTATAAACAAAGCCAAGTTAAATAATAAAAATAAAATGGAATCATTAAAAAAATTATCTTTAAACCAAAAGGAGATAAGATGAACTCAAAAGAAATTATTAATTACTTAGCCAAGAAAAAAATTCCGTATGATTTTATAGAGCATAAAGAAGTATATACAGCTAAAGATCTTGCTAAAGCAACAAAATCATTCGAGAAAGAGATTGCAAAAGTTCTTATTTTAAAAGTTAATAATAAAAAATTTATTATGGTCGTTCTTCCTGGAAGCTTAGCCGCAAAGTTGAAAAAAATAAAAAAGTTTATAGGTGGTAAAGAAATTTCTATGGCCACTGAATCCGAGATGAGAAAATTAACAGGGTTCAAGCCAGGTTCAGCACCAGCTCTTGGTAAGTTTCTTAAACTTAAACTGATTGTTGATAAATCAGAAGAAAAGAATAAAAATATAATTTTTTCGGTCGGTGACTATACAAAGTCAATAAAGATGAAAATTTCTGATTGGTTAAAATTAGAAAACCCAGACATTTTCGATTTTTCTGTTGTTCCTTCTATTAGAAATAAGAAATCAAAGAAGAAACAAAAAGTTACAAAAAAGCCAGCGATCAAAAAAATAAATAATAAAAATAAGAAGACAATTAAGTCAGGTATAATAAAGAAAAAAACAAAAAAATTAGCTAAAAACCCTAAGGTTAAAATAAAAAAGAGGTAATATGAATGATGAAAAATGGGGGGATGTAGTTGACTTAATAGAACAGAAATTTGGAATCATAGAACGTAATAAAGAAGAAGTTATTATTGGTGATGATTTTGAAGAAGATAAAGCTCGAGAAAGTATTGATTCAATAATTTTTAATGGGCCGTTAGGCAAGATGAAAGTTCAGCGAATCACAAGGCCGATAGTTTTAGATAAAAAGGTGCATTATACGAAAACAATGGGCCAAGGCGCAAAGGTTGAGTATACTTATTCGGACGATGAATTTACTCACAGGGTTGTAGCTTATAAGTGGGGTGAGGTGGAAAGCTCCTGGATCGAAATAGAAGCAGGTGGTTTAAAATTTTCTTAAGGAAAATTTATGGTTTTAGAGGAATACAATAAAAAAAGAAAATTCAATATAACACCAGAGCCAAAGGCTAAAGCGAATTTAAAGAGTGCTAACCGTTTTGTTATACAGGAGCATAATGCAAGTCACCTACATTACGATTTTCGTCTTGAATTGCCGTCTGATATCAATAGTAGGGACATAGTTCTTAAAAGTTGGGCAATTCCTAAAAATGTACCCCGAGAATTAGGAGTTAAGAGGTTGGCTATCCAAACCGAAGATCATCCGGCATCATATATCGATTTTGAAGGAGTTATACCAAAAGGCGAATATGGTGCAGGCACCGTTAAGACATGGGATAAGGGTGAGTTTCGATTATTAGATAGAGAGAAAAACGTTATTCATTTTGTTTTAAAAGGAAATAAATTTAAGGGGGAATATACTCTGATTAAGACTAAAGGTTTTGGTAAGTCACAGAATAGTTGGCTGATATTTAGAGTAAAATAATGATATTTATAGGAACATCTGGTTTTTTTTATAATCATTGGAGAAATGTTTTTTATCCGTCAGATTTATCGCAGTCAAAGTGGTTACAATACTATTCAGATTTTTTTAAAACTATAGAAATAAATTCAACTTTCTACGGATTTCCAAATGAAAGTAGTCTAGCTAAATGGTATAAAGAAACCCCAAAGGGTTTCCTATTTTCATTAAAAGGGAGTCGTTTTATAACTCATGTCAAAAGGCTTCATAATGTTGAAGATTCTTTAGGTATATTCATCAATAGAGCCATTTTATTAAAAGAAAAACTAGGTATAATCTTATGGCAGTTTCCAAATAATTTTAAATTTGATCTAGATCGTTTGGGGAAATTTTTAGAGCTACTATCTAAATATCAAAACCGTTATGCATTTGAATTTAGAAATGAAGATTGGTTTAATGATAAAACCTATGCACTTCTTGAAAAATACAAAGTCTCTTTGGTAATTTCCGATTCTCCAAGCTTTCCTCGCGCGGAAATTATAGCCGCAGATTTTGTATATATTCGTTTTCATGGAGGCAAGGTTTTGTATGGGTCGGAATATTCAGAAAAAGAACTTAGGCAGTGGGCTATGAAAATCAAGGATTGGTCTAGGGATAGAGATGTCTTTATCTATTTTAATAATGATGCCTATGGATATGCTATTAAAGATGCAAAGCAACTCATTGGTATTCTGAAGCTTTAAAACTATTATTTTTGACTCAGCTATTATTTTAAAGTAGAATTAAATATTCTTAGATCATTGAAAAGTAGGTGATTGAAGTGAGTAGACTAGAGATACTAGTGAGAGATAAAATTGATGTATTATTTGAAGCACAACCATGGATTAAGAAATTAAGTAATCAAAGTATCGCTATAAAATATGGCGGGGAGTTACTTGCCGATGATCATAATATATATCAAATATCACGCGATATATCATTTCTATACTCCGTTGGAATACGTCCTATTATTATTCATGGTTTCGGTCCCCAATTGAGTAAAGAATTAAAAGGTAAAAATATAGAAAGCCAGAAGATTAACGGTACAAGGGTATACACCAAAGAAATAAGGGATATCGCATTAGATGTTTGTGGGTATATTCGTCATAAACTAAATAATGCATTAATGACACAGGGAGTTAAGGTTATATCTCCGATATACAAAGATGTTCTTGTACAGGAAGAAGAAGGATATGGCCTAGTTGGTAACATAACTTCTATATCAACAAGCTCCAATTCATCAATATTGTTTGATAATAATTCTGCTGTGTTAGTTAGCCCTTTTGGCACTAATCGTGATGGTGAGATATGCGGGGTAAACGTCGATAACGCTGTTATTTTTTTCGCTGAAATTTTTTCAGCAGTCAAGCTGATCATTAATACCTCTACATTCGGCGTATTAGATGAAAATCATGCAGTAATCACGCATCTCGATACAATCAAAGCCAATGAATTAATCCAACAAGGTGTTATAAAAGACGGAATGATTCCAAAGGTATTAAATTGTCTTAATTCTGGAGTTGAGAAAATACATATTATAGATGGCAGAATTCCTCACGTATTACTCTACGAAATATTTACCAATAAAGGTATAGGTACGGAAATAGTAAAGTCATAGGAGGTGAATAAAGTAATGAATAGTAATTGTTTTGTAAATGCTGTATTAGAGAATGTTACGAGTTATAAAGGGCAAAAGAAAGTAAGAATTAAAATTATTCTTAAGAAAGCTTGTTCTATGCCTGGATGTAACAGGGATAATGAGAACACTTTCTATGGTGATATTATAATTACAGGTGATCCTTTCGTTGATATTAAATTATGCTTGAGTAAATTTCAGTTTACTTGTTACAATTGCGGAGTAATATTTGGTTTAAACCACCCAGAACTTATGAGCACCGCTCGGGACAATAGAATAATTGATATTTTAAAAACACCACTTGTATTACGAACATAAAAACATTGAACCCCCAGCCTTAGACTTTTCTAAGGCTTTTTTTATTAGTTTCTGATAAAATTAATTTATGGAACAAACATCAATTGATATTGTAAAAAAACTTAAATCACACGGATATGAGACCTATTGGGCAGGAGGTACTGTTAGGGATTTATTAATGGGCAAAAGCCCAAAAGATTATGATATTGTTACATCAGCTAAACCTTATCAGATAGAGGAGCTACTAGAAAAGACTATACCAATAGGCAAAAAATTTGGTGTAATTATGGCAATTAAGAACGGACATTCCTTTGAAATAGCCACATTTAGATCGGATGCTGCTTATACTGACGGTAGGAGACCTAGCGCTGTTTATTTTACAAATCCTAGAGAGGATGCTTTAAGGCGAGACTTTACAATTAACGGCATGTTTTATGATCCTATTGAAAAGAAGGTTTTAGATTTTATAGGGGGTCAAGAAGATTTAAATAAAAGAATCTTAAGATTTATAGGCAATCCAGAGGATAGGATTAAGGAAGATAATTTACGAATCTTAAGAGCAATAAGATTTAAAAATGCCCTAAATTTAAAATATGCCTCTGAGACATTTAAGGCTTTGAAAAAAGACGCATGTCTTATCAAAAATGTTTCAGCCGAAAGAATTAGCGATGAACTAAATAAAATATTAATGCTTCCAGGTAGAGAAAACGCTTTTAAAGAACTAGATGAAGCGGGAATCTTAAATTGTATTATGCCAGAAATCTTAGAGCTAAAAGGCGTTATGCAGCCCGAAAAATATCACGAAGAAGGGGACGTGTTCAAACACACTTTGCTATCCTTAGAAGCTTTACCTGATAAAGTTTCAGAAGAGTTGGCATGGGCGACTCTTTTTCATGATATCGGTAAACCGGAAACTTATTCAATAGATGATCGAATAAGATTTAATCAACACGCCCAAGTTGGGGCAGTAATAGCCGATAATATTATGAAGAGATTAAAGTTTTCTAAATATAAAAGAGATAATGTTAAGTGGCTTGTAGAATATCATATGGTTGTTGGTGATATTCCAAAAATGAAAAGAACAAGGCAGGCGCATTGGGTGCATAATCCCTTATTTCCGGAATTGCTAGAATTATTAAAAGCAGATGAATTGGGTTCTAAACCAAAAGATCTAAGTTTATATCATGAGCTTAAAAAATTAGAAGAGCAAAAAATTGAACTTTTGCCCTTACCGGAAAAATTAATTACTGGGGAAGAGATTATTAAAAATTTTAGCTTGAAGGCAGGTCCTGAAATTGGTAATCTTTTGCAAAAAGTACACCAGGCCCAAATGGAAGAAAAGATAAAAACAAAAAAAGACGCTTTAGATTTTATAAGAAAAATTGTAAGTGAAAGGAAAAAATAAGATGGCAACCGTTGATATTTTGATAAAAGGATATAATAAAGAAATAAATGATAATTTCCACAGATATGCATCAACAACAACTTTAGTAAGAAGCAATGATATTAATATTGTTGTGGACCCAGGTATTCACGAATCACTGGATTTGTATAATGAGTCATTAAAACAATATGGCTTAAGTACCGATGATATTGATTATGTATTTTGTACCCATGAGCATTTAGATCATACAAGAGATATAGCAGTTTTTAAAAATGCTGCAGTTATAGACAGATGGGGAACTCATAAAGGTGACGAGCATCATTTTGATGAGTTAGAGGAAAAGGAAATTATTCCTCAAGTAAAAAGAGTTTTAACTTTGGGGCATGGTTTAAATCACGTATCGCTTTTAGTAGAGACTAATAAAGGTGTAGTTTGTGTAGCTGGAGATCTTTGGTGGTATGAAGATTTAACACCAGCTGAAGATGATTACGCTACTGATCAAAAAGAGCTCGAGAAGAGCCGTGAAAAGATTTTGAAAATCGCTGATTTTATCATTCCCGGCCATGGTGGGTTAGTGAAAAATATTATGAAAGGATAGTTATTTTTGAGTTCTTTCCTTGATCTCTTTGATAAAGGTGTTACCTCTATCTTTGTAGTTTTTAAATATTCCATAACTTGGAGAAGCGGGGGACAGTAAGCAAATTTTTCTTTTCCCAGTATTTTTAAAAGCTATATCAATAGCATTTTCCATGCTATTAACGAAAAAATATTTTATTGATGGTGAATTTTTTAAAACGCTTTTTATGATCCTTTTTCCGGAAGTAGGGAAAAGGATAATATTTTTTATTTTACTTCGTGCAATTTTTTCTGAAAGGCTTGTAAAATCTAGGCCTCTGTCATAGCCGCCGAGTATTAACGTTTCCACATCTTCTCCAAGCGTATTGATAGCTGCAATAGTTGCTTGGGGTATAGTAGAGATAGAATCATCAAAAAAGGTTATACTTTTATATGTGCCGATTCTTTGAAGACGATGAGGCAATGATTTAAAGCTTTTCAAAATTTTTCGGATGTGTATATTATCCACCTTCAATATTTTGCAGACAATGATCGCTGCCATGATATTTTGTAAATTAAAAGTGCCTATCAAAGAAACTATATTTGTTTTTATAATTTTTTCTTCTTTTTTATTGTTTTTAAAATAAATATAACCATTTCTGATAAAACATCCTTTTCTGATGTTATCTTCGAGGCCGAATACGTATATTTTTGATTTTAGTGATTTTGGGACAAGATCAAGAAATCTATTATTAATTATCAGGACATCATCGTTATCTTGTCCGCCAAACACATTCTTTTTCGCCTTTGCATAATTTCCGAGACTACCATGGTAATCTAAGTGCTCAGGGTATAGATTGAGAAGAATTGAAATATGGGGACTTATTTTTAGAGTATCTAGTTGATAGCTTGACATTTCAAAAACAAAGATACTATTCTTTGTTGATTTTTGCAGTCCCTGAAGAGGTGGTATACCAATATTACCTATAAGGATGGCTTTTTGCCCAGCCTTTTTTAAGGTTAGATATATTAAAGAAGTAGTTGTGCTTTTACCTTTTGTTCCGGTAACGCCAATGACCTTTTCTTTTTTGATGTTATCAAAAAAGATTTTCGTTTGAGAAGTAATTATTCTATTTTTATTTTTTTTGAAACGCAGTAATTCAGATAATGATGGAGGTATCCCGGGAGATTTAATTATTACGTCATATTTGTTAATATTTTTAAGATACTTAGCCCCTAAGTGATAAATTATTTTTTTATCTTTAGCCAAATCTTTTTTAAGCTGAGGGTTAATATTTTTGAGTTCAGTAATGTCCGCAATACCTATTTCTTTTTCAGGAAAGAAGCTTCTTAGTAGTTTATAGGAGTTTTGTCCTTCGATACCAAGTCCAAGTATTAATATTTTTTTATTTGCAAATTTCTGAAACATTATTTCTTAAACTTTCCTGTAATATTTTTGTAAATTTTATTGGTAATAAATTATTTTTGTCCCAAGAGTTTAGTAGTTTTTTAGTCATAGCATTGATATTAGTATAATTAGGCAGGATATTTTCTTCGAAATAGGATATCAGATAAGGTATCTTTTTATTTTCTCTTTTTTCTTTTATAAGTGATAAGTACAGGGCGACTATTGTTTCGTTCTTGGTGCCAACACAATCGAATGGTTTGGGAGATATTTCCCCAATTAAAGATTTTAGAAGATTTAATAGGTTTTTATCTTGGAGCAGATTCCTTGAGAACGTTTTTTTTAACTGTTCTTTGTCTAAAAAAGGATAAAGCATTATAAATACCGACAAACATTTCGCACATTTACCACACCAAGAATTTTTTCTTTGGTTTTTGTTGCAGCTTTTGAATACCCCAAAATAATTTTTGTAGCGAGAAAAAAGCTGTGCTATTTGTAATTCGTGTAGAGGTCTTAGAAAGCTGAAATAATGCACGTCTTGGGCTAAATATTTTTGAGAGTATTTATCGAACGCTTTTTCGAAATCAAAGCTTTTTGAATATTGATGATTTATTTTTTTATTTTTAAAAATAATGTTTTCTTCATTAGCGCTTGTTTCATTCGAGACAGCTATATACTTGAAATCAAAAATAACTGCACAAAGAGTTGAAAGAAATGCTAAGTATAGAGAAAAAGGGGTATGCCCGTTTAAAAAACCACCACTGTTCAGTTTAATTAATTTAGAATCAATTTCCCTATTAATTATTATAGGTTTTTGGAAACCGGCTTTTTTTGAAGCCCCTAATGATGCTTTTATTGGATTCAAGATTAGAGTATTAAGTTTTTCTCGACCTTTAAGCATGTTTAAGGTAACGACCGAATCTTTGCCCCCACCTAGCGGGACGATTACTCGGTTGCTTAGCTTTTTTTTGAAGTTTATCTGAGTGTTTGTTTTAGGAGCGTTGCTAACTATTTTTAAGAAGTTAGGTTTAGTAAAATCAATGTTATTTAAAAAGAAGAATTCGCCCATACCTTTTACTATCGATTTTTTCCACCATTTGATCTGATGTTTATTTAAATGGCCGGGCCTGATAATTATTTCAGGCGAACAAGTAGCCTTCCAATAGCTAATCATTTCAGCTATACCCAAATGAAAGATTAAGTTATCAATCATTTTGTTTGTTAATATATCAGGAAATAACCTAGGTATATTTTTAATTTGTATAGTAGGGGAGAAATAGATATTCGGTTCAATTTTATATTGAAATTCAATTACTAGATCTTTGCCTACAATCTTTTTCGAATAGTTTTCGTATATAAAAATAGGATATTGTATCTTAAGTATTTCTAATGATTTAGTGTTATTTCGCATCTCTTTTTTAGTGTAGTTCATACAGGCCTTTTTGACAATAATAGAGATAATAGTTTATTTAAAGCTTATGTTTTATAATTGTATTACTATGGCTTATACAAAAAGACAAAAAGCTCAATATCTAATTTTCTTTTTAATAATAGTATTTATAGTTGTGATTTCTTTTAAGGCTAGTAAATATAGCTTTCCAACAGTAAATTTTGGTAAAGTGGCAGACAATGAAGCAGGAGAGTTGTATATCGATCCTTCTTTAGAGGTCGATATTAGTCAATTATTGAATGATCACAGTGATGACATCAAATTTACAAAAGATAAAAATAAAGCTGATATATTTTTATCAGAAAATAAGGATAAAAATTTAGAAACTATTGATAATTTTAATGAATTTTATGTACCTGTTACAGGTTTTTTTAATAATATCCAGGGTTTGCATAAGACGGATATAGAAAAAATTTTACAAGGTGAATTTACAAACTGGCAACAACTAGGTGGAGAGGATTTACAGATTAAGACTATTCTCTTAGAATCCGAAGAATATAAAAATATTATAAGAAAATTTTCGCCCAATCTAAAAGAAAGCATCGGAGAAAAGTTTTCAAAAATAGATACATTGGTTACTAAAATTGCAAGAGAGAAGAATTATTTTTCTATAATACCCTTGAGGAATTTAGCCCCACCCTTGAGAGTGGTAAGTATAGATGGCATATCGTCGCTAGAAGATGAAACACAAGATAACTATCCTTTTAAATTAAATTATCACCTTCAATCAAAAAAGGAATTGTCCGATAGAGAGTTAAAAATATTAAATATTATTAAGCAGTATATAGTTAACCGGAAAAATGGAATTATAGAAGTTGATGGTGTTGGTGATATTATGCTTTCAAGGCACGTTAATACAAAAATAGCAGACAATAATGATGATGCTTTACCATTTAGAAAACTATATAGAATTTTATCTTCCGCTGATTTTACCTTCGCCAACTTAGAATCTCCTTTTTATAATAAGGGTTCCGTTGTGAAAGAGGGAATGGTTTTTAAGGCTGAGCCAAAAACCATAGAAGGTTTAAAGTTATCTGGGATTGATTTAGTTTCATTGGCAAATAATCATTTTGGTAATCAGGGTAGGGTTGGAATGAATTTTACATACGACCATTTAAAAAATAACGGTATATCATACTTTGGCGCCGGTAGAGATTTTGAACAAGCGCATAGTCCTTTAGTTATAGAAAAGGGAACCAATAAGCTTTCGTTTCTTTCTTATGACGGAATAGCTCCCGAAAGTTATAAGGCAAGCGAGAAAAATTCAGGATTTGCATGGATATCCAGTGAAGAAAAAGACTTAAAGCAAATGGAAAATGACATTAAAAATGCAAAGAAAAAATCTGATTTAGTTATTATTTCATTTCATTGGGGCGTAGAATATATGCCTGACCCTAATAAGGAGCAGATTAATATTGCGAAAAGGGCAATTCAGTCGGGCGCTGATATAATCATATCTCAACATCCCCATGTAGTTCAAGGAATAAACATGATAGATAATAAATTTGTTGCCTTTAGTTTGGGGAACTTTGTTTTTGATCAGATGTGGTCCGAAGAAACAAGAGAAGGAGTAATAGCAAAATTATATATTAAAAATAAAAAAATTCTAAATGTAGCCTTAGTACCGATAAAAATTGAAGACTATAACCAGCCTCGTCTGGCTAATTCCGTAGAAGCGAAAAAGATTTTAGATAGAATAGAAAAAGCATCAAGACTTGATAACTAGCCATGTAACCCATACAAGCACTATATAGGCAAAGAAAAACTTAAGCCATTACTCGATGAATATTGTCTTACTCTTGGCATAAAATCTCCTTCAGAATCTCTAATAGGTAAAATCATAAAAAGAAAAAGCATCTTTCCTAAA
>Ga0210016_1000799_pt1 | contig 28590 bp, 28 predicted proteins | sample CryGeyCG2014_300_FD_185454 | JGI IMG/M metagenome (GOLD analysis project Ga0210016, IMG submission 185454) | Groundwater microbial communities from aquifer - Crystal Geyser CG02_land_8/20/14_3.00 (SPAdes) (version 2) | ecosystem: Environmental > Aquatic > Deep subsurface > Groundwater | place...
AGGTATCGAGGTTTTATATGATGATCGGGAGGAAGTATCGGCCGGTGAGAAATTCGTCGATGCGGACCTGATCGGAATTCCGGTAAGACTGGTGGTTTCTGAAAGGAATGGAGATAAAATTGAATATAAGGGAAGAGACAAAAAGGAAAGCGAGCTTTTGGACTTAGAAGGAGTGGTAGAAAGATTAAAAGCGTGATCTTGTAATAATGATGGGTACTTTCAATGGGAAAGATTAAAGAGTTCCATGAATTAACAGAAACATGTCGTTCATTAAGAAAAAAAGGTAAAAAAATTGGTTTAGTGACGGGCTGTTTTGATGTTTTCCATATAGGTCATGTTAAATTTCTAGAATTTGCCAGAAGTCAGGTTGATTGTTTAATCGTTGGTTTGGAATCTGATAATTCGATTAAGGTTAATAAAGGACAAGGACGACCAATTTTTAAATATCTTCAGCGAGCAGAAGTTTTAGCCAGTCTTCGGGTTGTGGATTTTATTTTTGAAATAAAAAATAACGTAAAGTTTGACTCCAACAATCCTCCAAAGGTTTATCTTTCTATCCTTGAGCAGTTAAGGCCCTATGCTTTAATATCATCTCCCTGCGATAAGAAGTATTTGGAGAATAAAAAGAAAGATGCTGAAAAAGTTGGTGCAAAATTGATTTTATTTCACAAAAATCTTAATATTTCATCAACAGAGACGATAAAGAAAATTAAATTATTAAATTGATGGACAATATTAAAGGAAGTGTTTTGTGACATTAAAACAAAATCAAAAACAAGTTGACGCCTGGGCAGGTCAATTTAAGGTTCCATATTGGCAACCGTGCCTTGTATGGACCGAAGAAAAAGAAACCGACTGAAAAAACTAAAGAATTAGCCGACGAAATGGCCGATGTAATTTTTACCATTATTTGTTTGGCTAATTCAAAAGGAATTGATTTAGACGAAGCTTTTAAGCACATGATGGATAAATGTTACGGCAGAGACAAAGATCGGTACGAAAAAAAATTAACTTCTTGAGTAATCATTTTTTTCTGTTTCTTTAATATTGGATTTGATAAAATAAGATTGGTGTTTAAAGTCCGTTTGTTTACTCCGAAAAATAAAATTTCTCCGATAAAGGAGTTTTTGGATGATTGTAGTCCAAACTTAAGAACGAAAATTCTTCGTCAACTTAAATACGTGGAAGAATATGGTTTGAATCCCGCTATCCCGAACATCAAAAAAATTTCGGGAACTTCGTTATGGGAGTTAAGAATTCTCGGGAAAGACAATGTTCGGATTTTCTGTTTGTCTCTACCAAACGAAGAAGTCAAAATTTTACATATTCTTAATAAGAAAAAGCAGAAAACCCCCGCAAGGGAATTAAATATTGCCCTTAAAAGAAGTCAAGAAGTACTTGACTTGTGATATCTAATCAGATATCATACTTCTATGAAAGATTTAACTGTAAGTGAGTATATTGGAGAACAACTTAAAGATCCGGAATTTAAGAAGGAATGGGAAAAAAGTGAAGCTGCTTATCAAGTTACCAGAGCGCTTATTGAGGCGCGCATAAAAGGTAAGATATCTCAGAGGCAACTTGCTGGTAAAGTGGGGACTACTCAGGCGGTAATATCGCGGATTGAAAATATGAATGTCAGCCCTTCTATTGAGTTGCTTCAACGGATTGCTGATTCTTTGGGTAAGAGGTTGGAAATAAGATTTGCTTAGAAAAATTTAAGGAGGAAAAAATGACAACGGTTAAAAAATCAAAAAATAAAGAAACTTTTAAAGTCAGCGGGGAGCAGTTGATAAAAAAAATCAAAGAACTGGTGAAAGAAGGCAATGTCCGCCGGATTATTACCAAAGATAAATCCAAAAAGACGATTGTGAAATTTCCCCTGACTATCGGGGTAGTCGGGGCGTTGATTGCGCCCATCCTGGCGGCCGTCGGAGTTATTGCTGCCCTGGTCACCGAGTGTGAAATTACTGTTGAAAGAGAAGCGTAAATGGTATAATTTACTCATGGCCAGGAGAAAAGGTTGGTTAAAACGCCGGTTTCGGCTTCACTTAAAAAAAGACGCGGTTTTTTCCATTTCTTATGTCTTTCTTTTTTGCCTCGCTTTTTTAATCATTCTCTCTTTTACCAGGCAGGGGGTTTATCTTTTTAAGTTTAATTTGTTTTTATTGGAGTGGCTTGGCTGGGGAACGGTTTTTTTGGCTTTTTTCCTCTTTTTGGTCGGGTTGATGTTGACCAAAATCAGGATTCCCTGGAATGAGGCGGGAGTTTTGGTCGGCGGCAGCCTGGCGGCCGTTTCCCTGGTCGGTTTAACCAAGGCCGGGCTGGCGGGAACAGGGGTTTTTAATCTTCTTTCTTACGCCATTACTTCGATCGGGGCGGTGATTATTTTAACCGCCTGCGCGATTATCGGAATGGTGGTCTTTTTTAATACTTCTTTTGACCAGATTGTAATTTTCCTGGCTAAACTTTTCAAGCCGTTTAAAAATTTGGTTTTCGGTTTAAAGAAAAAAACACCGCAATTTATTCAAGAAAGATCGTCGATTGTTTCCGGAAGAAATGAATCTCTGTCTAAATTATCCTCTTCGTCCGCGGCTGCCAGAGAAAATGTCAGGACAATTAACCTCCGTGACGATCAAGAATTACCGGAGGTAACAACCAATGTTCCCGGGGCCCAATCAAGTGTTTGGAATTATCCGCCGATATCACTGCTGGAAGACAAGGCAGGAGGAAAAGCCGACCGCGGCGATACGAAAAATAACGCGGCGACGATAGAAAGAACGCTTGACTCTTTTGGCATTTCCGCCAGGGTGGTGGAGATAAATTTGGGTCCGGCCGTTACTCAATATGCAATTGAAGTCGCCCTGGGGACGAAGTTGTCCAAAATAACCAGTCTCGCTAATGATTTAGCTTTGGCTTTGGCGGCCCCTACCGGCCAAATCAGGGTTGAAGCGCCGATTCCCGGCCGGTCGCTGGTTGGGCTGGAACTTCCCAACCATTCACCAGAAATTGTGACCTTGAAACAAATTTTGAATTCTTCCGAGATGAAAGAGCAAAAAAGCAAGCTGGTTGTACCTTTGGGATTGGATGTTTCCGGCCGGCCTAAAATCGGCAATATTGCCAGAATGCCTCATGTTTTAATCGCCGGACAAACCGGCAGCGGTAAATCGGTTATGTTAAATTCATGGATCGCTTCTTTTCTTTTCCGGTGTTCTCCTTCGGAGTTAAGATTGATTTTAATTGACCCCAAAAGAGTCGAATTCACCCAGTATAACGGAGTCCCCCATCTTTTAACTCCGGTCATTATTGAACCGAACAAGGTGATTTCCGCTTTAAAATGGGCGACGGCCGAAATGGACCGGCGTTATAAAGTTTTTGCTCAGGCGGGAGCCCGCAGTATCGAAACATACAATGAAATTTCCGGTTTTCAGGCCTTGCCGTATGTGGTGATTATTATTGATGAACTGGCGGATATTATCCTATTCTCTCCGGCCGAGGTGGAAGACAATATTTGCCGTGTCGCCCAAATGGCTCGGGCGACGGGGATTCACATGATAATTTCTACCCAGCGGCCATCGGTTGATGTTCTGACGGGTTTGATTAAAGCCAATATTCCCTGCCGGATTTCTTTTGCGGTTTCCTCAATGATCGATTCCCGGGTGATTATTGATGGTCCGGGGGCGGAAAAATTGCTCGGTCGGGGAGATATGCTTTATATTCCCCCTGACCAGGCCAAACCAACCAGAATTCAGGGGGCTTATGTCTCTGACACGGAAGTAGAGAAATTGATTGGTTTCATCAGCAAAACCGGAGTCAGGCCGGTTTATACGGAAGAAGTAACTGAAATTAAAGATACAGCCGGAGGCAGGGGTACTGGGGCTTGGGGATCAGAAAAAGATGAATTTTTTAATGAAGCGGTGAGAATTGTTTGTCAATTTGGCCGGGCTTCGTCCTCACTACTGCAAAGAAGACTTTCCATCGGTTATACGCGGGCGGCGAAAATTATCGACCAAATGGAGGAAGCGGGCATTGTCGGCCCTGGAGATAAATCAAAACCGAGAGATGTTTTAATTAAAGATCCCGAAGCCTTTTTGACTTCCCAGCAAATACAATCGGAGCGAGGACAGTAAGTTTTTATGCGCACTGCCGGCGAAATATTATCGGGGAAAAGAAATCAACTGGGTTTGAGTCTTGATCAAATTGAAAAAGACACCAAAATTCGCAAGAAATACCTTGAAGCGATTGAAAAAAACAATTACAGTTTTTTTTCCGAAAGTACCACCGTTAAGGGTTTTATCCGCAATTACGCTCTGATCTTGGAAATTCCTCCGGAAAATATTCTGGCAATTTTCCGCCGGGATTTTATTGAAAACGAAAAAGGTCAAATTATTCCCCGGGGATTTACCAAGGAAATAGAAGAAAAATCATTTCATTGGACTCCCAAGATAACTTTTTTTCTTATTATTGGTTTGCTCCTTTTGTTTTTTTGTTATTTTTTTGCCAGCCAATACTTCCGTTTTTCTTCCCCGCCTCAGCTGGAAGTATATTCTCCCAAAGAAGAACAAGTTTTTAGAGAAAAAGTTGAAATTTCAGGCAAGACTGATAAAGATGCCACCGTTAAAGTTGACGGCAGTTTGATTGTTGTTTCTAAAGACGGTAGTTTTAAAGAAGAAATTGTTTTACCCAGAGGGGAAAATTTTTTAACAATTGAAACGGCCAACAGGCAAGGTAAAAAAAGAACTTTAAATATTAAAGTTAAAGTTGAATAAATAGTGATTGACAAAAGGGGAGGAAAATCGTTATTCTTAAGTTATATTGAACTGCCCGAATGACAATACCATATCTTAACCAAATTTTACTGAGTCTTGTCGTTACTACTTTGACGATTTTGCTGGCAATTTCCGGAGTTTATGTCATTCATATTCTTCAGGAGCTTAGGGAATCGGTTAAAAAAGTTAATAAAATTTTGGATGACAGCCAGACAATTTCTTCTTCTATTGCCAAACCGATTTCCGGTATTTCCGGTTTTATTACCGGCATTAAAGGCGGGATGGATATAATTAACCTTTTTTTAAGCAAAAAACCTCATAAGTCTACCAAAGAGGAAGAAAAATGAACGAAGAAGAAAATAATACCTCTGGTTTTTGGCTTGGACTCCTTATCGGAGGAGCGGTCGGTGCGGTTGCCGGATATCTTTTCAGTAACGAAGACAAAAAACAAGCACTTGAGGAAATAAAAGGAAAAGCGAAACTCCTTTTGGAAAATCTTGGTGAAATTAAGGATGAAACTTTGGAAAAAGGGAAAAAAGTCAAAAAAGTGATTGAGGCGGAAGTCGGGGAAGTGGTTAAAGAAGTAAAGTCCGGACAGGATGAAATTGCCAAAGAAGTTGAAGGAGTTCCCCAGGCAGCGAAAGAGGCGATCGACCGGGTTGAAAAAGCAGCCCAGGAGGCGGTAAAAAATATTTCCGAATCAGTTAAATCTTCAAATACCCGGATTGATCCCCGGAAAAAAGGTTTTGGCAAGTCTTTTTTCAAAAAAGGCAATGCTTTGGTTAAAAAATAACAAAAATGGGAAAAAAACAAATAACAGGTGGATCATTAAAGAAAGGTACTCCTACCCCTTTTTTCAAAAAGATGACGATAGCCACATAATTAGATTTTATGAGTTTATCGATACTCATAACCAAATCCTTTCCACTCTTAAATTTCTAGACTAAATTATGGTAAAATAAGGCTATATGGGATTGCCTAAATTTTTTCAATCATGTTTTCCTTCTTATGACCTGACTAGATTGAATATAAAAAAAGATAAGAATCTGATTGTGACGCAAATTCTCAACTTCGGAACAGAAAAAGAAATTGAATGGCTGGGCAAAAATTACTCCCAAGAAGAAATTGAAGAAGTTGTCCGATTCCCAATTTCCGGAATGTGGATGAAATCAGTTCTTTTATATTGGTTGAATATTTTTGGTATTAAAATTAGCCAGAACAATTTAGGCAAAGCAATTATTAATTTAAACTCTATTTAAATTTTCCAAGATGATTAAGCTCCATACTCAAATTCTTAATGAAAATCAAAAAAAAGTTCTCCCTAAATTGACTTTTTTAAAAGATAATAATATTTATCTTGCCGGAGGCACCGCCTTAGCGCTTCATTTGGGTCATCGAAGTTCTCTTGATTTTGATTTTTATACGAAATCTCACTTTGATTCGGTTATGCTTTATAAAAAAATTGAAGATATTTTCGGGAATGATGCAATCTTGTCATTAAAAGAAGAAGATACAATGTTTTGTAAAGTTTTTGGCGTTGACCTTTCTTTTTTTTGGTATAAATATCCGCTTATTGATAAACTGGTGAAATTCGAGAGCATTTTGCTTGCCAGTTTTGCAGACATTGCTGCCATGAAGTTAATTGCTGTTTATCAAAGGCCGGCAAAAAGAGACTATATTGACATTTATTTTCTCTTAAAAATTTTTACCCTTAAAGAAATGTTTTCCTTTGTAAAGAAAAAATATCCTAATTTTAACCAATATTTTGCCCTAAGAGCATTGACTTATTTTGAGGATTTGAAAGATGAGGAAGGAAGAAAAATAGAAATTATTGATAAAGAATTTTCTTGGGAAAAAGCAAAAGATGATATTTTTGAAAAAGTCAGAGAATATCAGCTGGATATGATTAAAAAAAGATATACTTAAACTAATGATTAACGAGCAAATACCAGAAGTTCCGATTCAGTCTCAAGAGACAATTCAGCCTGTTTCAGAAACCCCAGTTTTACCTAAGAAAAAATTCAATTTTAAAATAATTGCTATCCTATTGATTGTTATCTTGTTAATTACTGGGGGAGTTTATGCGGGGATGCAGATTGGGAAAAGACAGATGGCAGGCGGACTACAGCCAAAAGCGACTCCAACATTGATTCCTCAACCAACTCAAATACCCACTTTAATTCCCACTCCCGATGAAACGGCCAACTGGAAGATTTATACAAACAGTCTGTTGAGTTATTCGGTTAAATATCCACAAAATTGGTTACTTTTGGACTTAACGGAAGGAAAACAGATTGAAATCTATTACCAACCCGATAAAACAAAGTCTGTTGGGGAAATTTTGATTGAAGAGATAGATGATTCAAGTTATAACCGTGAATTAGGTTCAAAGCAAGCAACGAAGGGTATATTGATTGGGGATTCTAATGCAAAATGCAAAACTGACGATGTTGAAAAAACATGGTGCTATTTAACTTTCAATAGTAAATATTTATCTATACTAATCGTTAAAGAAAAAGATCAGGAGTACAACAAAATTATTGACCAAATTCTTTCCTCGTTCAAATTCTTGGACTGATTTTTGTGTCTTGCTTCTGTTTTTGTTACAATTGAGACAATGAAACTTGAATATATTTCTCAGACAAAATTGCAGAAACTTATTAAAGAAGTTTTTGAAAAGTATTTACCTAATGAAAATTATCGGCTTTTTTTCTTTGGTTCGCGAGTATCTGGAGTGAATTCCCCACGATCAGATATTGACTTGGGAATTGAAAGTTCACATAGTCTTTCTTCTAAAACAAAAATTGAAATTGAAGAAGAATTGCAAAACCTGCCCATACTTTATAAAATTGATTTGGTGGACTTTGGGAGAGTTTCCGAAGATTTTAAAAAAACGGCTTTAAAATATTCAGAATTTATCAATTGAAATGGAAGAAATTTTAAAAGATTTTGGTAAGGCCATTTCCGCTTTAAAAGAAGTTTTAGCGGTTGAAAAAACTAAAATTACCCGCGATTCTGCTTTGCTTCGTTTTCAACTTTGTTTTGAGTTAGCTTGGAAGGCAATTAAAACTCATGCCAGAGAAGAAGGTGTCGAATAAAACTAGTGGATTATGACGAGAATTGGCTAAACATGTTGGCAGATAGAAATTTAGTAGTTCATCTTTATGAAGAAGAAATGGCGGATGAGATTTACGGCCGTCTTGCAGGTTACCTGTCTCTTTTTGAAAAACTTTATTTAAAATTAAAATCAGAATGATTGAACAACCGCCAGAAATTTCTTAACTTCCCGAAATTCCGACTCAATTGCCCAAAAAAAGCAATCTGCCAAAAATCATTTTGTTCGTTATTCTCGGACTTTTGGTGGCCGGGGGCTTGGTTTATGCGGGCATGAATATTGGTAAAAAACAAACTCCAACGGTAGTTGTTCCCCCAGTAATTGAACCCACTCCCACCCCCGACCCCACCGCCGACTGGAAAACGTATACAAATTCGGAATACGGCTATTCCATCAAATATCCAACCTCATTTACCACTCAACTTCTATCAGCCGGTGCTGGAAACAAAGAAGCGGACTCAACAACAAGAAATCTCTTTATCTACAAATCGGACGCTTTGGAACCGTATTTTGATGTTGAAAGATATATTAATCTTGAAATTTTCCAAATCAAACCGGCCAAAAAAGAAATCGCAGACCAAATCCTTTCCACTTTCAAATTCTTAGAATAGAAGGATTGTTTTGGTCTTTCTCCCAATTTTTGGGATTTAATTTTATATATTCCCGAATTTTGTTTAATTCATTTTCATTTCGGATAATGTGTTCACCTGCCCGCCAATGGCTGCGCCATCAGGCGCTTGCAAGCGGGTAATAATTCCGTTGCCAGATTGTTATATTGGATTTTTGCATTATGCGGCGGATTTGTTTGGTTGTTTCCGATTTAAAGGAACGGATAATACAGGATAATGTTCCCGCCACAACATGTCCGAATCCCGTAGGGGTTGTGCGTGCACAACCCGTGTTTTCGGGTATATGTAATAGAACGGGCATTGCACGCAATACTCCCACGATGACGATAATTAAATGAATATGATTTGGCATGGTTTGACAAATGTCCAATTCAACCGGGTGATGTATGGGTAATGTTTTTAATACAGATTCGACAATTTCCCCAAGATCATTTAAAATCATATTGGTGTTTTGAATATTCCCAAACAAACATTGTCGATCTTGGGTACAAATTGTGACAAAATAATATCCGTTGTTTGAATAATTATAACCAGATAAACGAATTGATTTACGATTATTTAATTCCATAACAATAACGGGTTTTGCACGCAAGGGAACGGGCATTGCACGCAAGGGAACGGGCATTGCACGCAATGCCCCTACACAATTATTGTATATTAATATGACCGCTGACGAATTAAGGGAAAAATTTATCAATTTTTTTATTGAAAAAGGGCACAAACAGATCCCTTCGGCTTCCCTTCTTCCGGAAAATGACCCGACAACGCTTTTTATTTCTGCCGGCATGCACCCTTTGGTTCCCTATTTACTTGGTGAACCTCATCCTTTGGGGAAAAGACTTTGCTCTTTACAGAAATGCCTTCGCACCGGCGATATTGAGTCGGTAGGTGATAGCTTTCACCAAACTTTTTTTGAAATGCTGGGAAATTGGTCCCTGGGAGACTATTGGAAAGAAGATCAAATTGCCTGGAGCTTTGATTTTTTAACTAAAATTTTAAATATCCCGGCGGAAAAAATTTTGATCACTTGTTTTGCCGGTGACAGTGATGCCCCAAAAGATGAAGAGACTGCTGGTTTGTGGGAGAAAGTAGGAATTCATAAAGAAAGAATTTATTTTTTGAATAAATCCGATAACTGGTGGGGACCGGCCGGGCAGACCGGTCCTTGTGGCCCGGACACGGAAATGTATTACGATACCGGGAAGGAAAAGTGCGGACCTGAGTGCAAACCTTCCTGTGATTGCGGTAAATATTTGGAATTTTGGAACGATGTTTTTATGCAGTATAACAAGACGAATGGGGGAAAATATGAACCGCTTAAACAAAAAAATATTGATACGGGGATGGGGGTTGAGAGAATGCTAATGGTTTTAAATAATAATTTTGATGCTTATAAATTGGATGTTTTATGGCCGGTTATACAGAAAATTGAGGAAATTTCCGGGAAAAGTTATGAAGAAGAAGAAAACAAAAGGCCGATGCGGATAATTGCCGACCATTTAAGAGCTTCAGTTTTTATCCTCGCTGAGGGAATCGTACCTTCAAATACCGAACAGGGATACGTTTTACGCCGACTGATCAGAAGATCAATCCGTTTTGGCCAAGGAATCGGGATTAAAGAACCGTTTACTTCTTTGGTCGCCGGAGAGGTCGTCAAGATAATGGGCGATACTTATCCGGAAGTTAAAAACAAAGAAGCAAGTATTAAAGAAGAGCTTTCGGGGGAAGAAAACAAATTTTCCCAAACATTATCCCGGGGACTGAAAGAATTCCTTCGATTTTTTGATAAAAATAAAACTTTTTGCGGGGCGGATGCTTTTTTTCTTTATGAATCTTATGGTTTCCCCTTTGAGTTGACTTGTGAACTGGCGGCGGAAAAAGGTTGTTTTATTAATCAGGAAGAATATAAAAAAGCGCTGGAACAACACCAACAAAAATCAAGAACCGGCGCCGAGAAAAAATTTGCCGGAGGGTTGGCCGACCAAAGTGAGACAACCACCAAATACCACACCGTCACCCATCTCTTACACAAAGCCCTAAGAGAAGTTTTGGGAACCGCGGTTCATCAGGCTGGCAGTAATATTACCGCGGAGCGATTAAGGTTTGATTTTACCTACCCGCAAAAGCCAACCGGTGTAGAAATAAAGCAGATAGAAGAATTGATAAATAAGCAGATAGAAGCGGATTTGCCGGTGAGAGTGGAAACGATGAGTTTGGAAGAAGCAAAAAACAAAGGGGCTTTGGCTTTTTTTGAGCAAAAATACGGAGATCGGGTAAAAATGTATAGTATCGGGGAGTTTTCAAAAGAAGTATGCGGAGGTCCTCATGTTTCCTCGACAAGGGCAATCGGTAAGATTAAAATATTTAAAGAGGAGTCCTGCGGAGCGGGGAAACGAAGGATTTATGCCAAAATTGTTTAGACCTGCCTGCCGGCAGGCAGGAATTAAAAATTAAAAATTGAAGAAGATGCTGCCCATTTCAAGAATATTCGATAAAACAAGCCGCCAACAGGAAGATAGCGAGTTATATCTTGTTTTGTCGATCAGCGGAGGGAAAGTTAAAAGCGGGATTTGGACATTTGAACAAGGAAAAGGGAGGGTACTTTCTTTTGGTTCAACTGAGCAGTGGGGGGGCGACAGTCCCGAGGAGCTGGTGGTTGCTTCCGACACATCAATCGCCTCCGCCGTTGCCAATCTTTCAACCGTTTCCAACCGGCAGCCCAATAAGGTTATTTTAGGTTTGCCGGAATCTTGGGTTGAAGGAAACAGCGTTAAAGCCGCCCAAACAAAGATTTTACAGACTATCTGCCGGAAACTGCTTCTCAAACCTCAGGGGTTTGTGGTTACACCGGAAGCAATTTCCCACTTCTTTAAAAATAAAGAAGGGGATTTGGTTAGTGTTATTTTGGTTAGTCTTGAAGAAACTCAAATTAGTGTTTCCTTGGTAATTCAGGGCAAATTCAAGGGTAGCCAAATTGTGGGAAGAAGCAATAATTTGGCTCTTGATTTAGAAGAAGGGCTTCTGCGTTTTAACTATCAAGACACTCTTCCTCCAAGAATCGTTATTGTTGATGGAGAGAATCAGCAGGAAGCGAGGCAAACATTAGTGGCTTACCCGTGGGTTAGCCCGGAAAAAGAAAAAAGGATTTCCTTTTTGCAATTGCCGACGGTTGATTTCGCTCTTCCCAACCTGGAGATTGAAGCCGTTGTTTTGGCCGGAAGCCGGGATATTGTTTCCGAGGTTGATTTTTCTTTACCCGAAGAAGATTTTGGTTTTGTTAAAGGAAAAGATATTGTTGAAGGGCAGGAGTTAGTCCCGGTTCGGGAAATTTCCCCCTCTCCTCCCGCGTCGGGGGAAACGCCGGTTATTAAAAGGGGACCCTCCCCGTTTGTTGGTTTTTTTAAAAAACTTATCGGTTTAGTTAAGCCAATCAGGCTTAGATTTAATTTTCCTAAAAAAGGGATTGTTTTTTTTGGTCTTGGGTTGGGGATTGTTTTTCTTTTGCTCGCTTTTTCTTATTTGAAACTGGTTAAAGCGCAGGTTAGTTTACTGGTCCAACCGGTAAGTGTTGAAAAAGAGATGGAGTTTACTCTTTCCGACAAAATTTCCCAGCCCGATGTTGAAAAGAAAATTTTACCGATGTTTGAGATGGCAACAGAGGTTTCCGGAAATAAATCGGATGGGGTTAAAGGCCGAAAAACCGTGGGGGAAAAAGCAACCGGAGAAGTAGTTGTTTACAACGGAACGGACATCAAAAAAACTTTTTTGAAAGGAACCGGAATAAAAGGACCGGATGGTTTAAGGTTTATTTTTAACGAAACCGTTGCTGTTCCGGCAAGGACGACGGATATAAGCTCGTCGCCGCCGGTTGACAAATGGGGAGAGGGAAAAGTAGCGGTTACCGCCGGTGAAATTGGGACACAATACAATATTTCCGCCAACTCAAATCTTTCACTTGAGTCAAATACAGGCACGGTTTCAGCCGTAATTGTTCGTAATTCTTCTGATTTTTCCGGCGGTACCAGCCGGGAAATTTCCGCTGTTTCGAAAGAAGACCAGGGAAATTTACAGAAAGCTCTTTTGGAAGAACTGCAAACTCAGGCAGAACAAGACTTAAAAACAAAAGTTTCCGACGATATTATCCTGGAAGGTTCTTTAGCTTTAAAAAACAAAACTGACCGTTTTGACCGTGAGATTGGAGATGAGGCAGACCAGTTAACACTTGAGGAAAATGCGGTTTTTTCCGTTTCCTATTTTAAGGAGGAATCTCTTCTTGTTTTAATCAGGCAGGAAACCGCTTCTCTAATACCGGAAGGATATGGTTCTAATCCGGTTAAAGAAGACAAAAAAATTAATCTGAGAAATAAGGAGAAAAATACTTATACTGTTCTGTTGTCTCAGCAATATTATCCCGAAATTTCGCAGACGGAAACCGCCTCTCTTTTGAAAGGTAAATTACTTCCCCGGGCGAAAAAAATTCTTGGAGAAATCAAAAATATTTCCGGGTACGAGATTCAAATTACCCCTAAAATATTTTCATTTTTGCCTATTCTTCCGTTTGAGGTTAAAAATGTAATCATAACTGTGAAAGCGATTTAGAAATATGGTTTTGTATCGATATGTTAAAAAAACTGCTTCCTTTTCGCCGGAAACAGTTTTAAGAAAGGCTAAAAATAAAAGGCGCTTTATTGCCTTGGGAATATTTATTGTTGGTTTATTTTTCTTAGGAAATGTTGTTTATCCGATTGTTTCATATCAACTTTTTACGGCGCCGAAATTTGCCGATATTTTTTTGACGCCAACCTCCGAGTCTCAAGCACAACAAAGCTTTAGTGGTCCACCGGTGGTTTTAGGACAGGAAATTGATTTAGTTGATTTTACTCAGGTAAAAAACTGGTTTCCCGGGTCTGAAGCGGTCTTAAGTGAAGAAAAAGAGAGTTATTACCGTCTTTCCATTCCAAAATTACGGATAGAAGATGCTTTGGTGGCGGTTAATGGAGTTGATTTAAAAAAATCGCTGGTTCAATATGCCAATACCTCTTTGCCGGGTCGTTTTGGCAACACGGTGATTTTTGGGCATTCCGTCTTACCTCAATTTTTTAACCCTAAAAATTATATAACAATTTTTTCAACTTTGCCGACGCTTTCTCCCGAGGATGAAATTATCATTGCCTACGACAAAGTGAAATACAAATACATCGTAGAGAAAATGATTGAAGTTTTTCCGAATGATGTTTCTATTTTGGCCCAACGCTATGATGATTCCTACTTAACTTTAATTACCTGTGTGCCGCCGGGGACGTATTTAAAAAGACTGATTGTCAGAGCGAGATTAACCAAAATATAATGAAAATCTTAGGAATTGATTATGGGAGAAAAAAAATAGGCTTGGCGATTGGGGACACAACGATAAAGTTGGCTGAACCCTTGCCGGCCGGCAGGCGAATACCGGAAATAATCAGAGACAATGGTATTAAGAAGATTGTCATTGGCATACCCAGCGGCAGAATGGACGAAGAAATAAAGAAGTTCGGCGACAGAATCGGCAAAGAAACCAAGTTGCCGGTGGACTATTTTGATGAAACGCTGACGACGCAGGATGCCCAAAAGATACTGATTGCCAGCGGGGGGAAAAGAAAAAAACGCCGGCAGAAAGAAGACGCAATTGCCGCAGCCATTATGCTTGAAAGTTACCTCAATACGCTCTAACATATAAAAGTGACAACAAAGATTAAGGTTAGTTTCCTAATAGTACTAAATTTGATACTTTTAGTTGGAACAAAGTCTGTAGTTTTGGCCATTAAAAACATTAGTGCTGTTTACTGTCAAGAGTTAGGTTATGAGTTTTCTATTCAAGAGGATCAAGCCGGCAATCAGACAGGAGTTTGTAAATTCCCCGATGGTCAGAGTTGCCCTGCTTTTGCTTTCCTTCAAGGTCAATGTGGACAAAATTACAGTTACTGCCCCCAAAAAGGATATATTCTAAAATCGGAGAGTGACCCTCAAAAATGTAACTATATGGTTGTCCCCTGCTCTATTTGTGTTGCTCAAGACGGTACTGAAATAGGCGAAGTTTCTGTGGTAATGAAGCTAAATTTGCAAGAGGGGAAATGCGGTGATGGTATGTGTACGATGGATGAAAGTTACGAGAATTGTTCTCAAGATTGTCCCCTAGTTTCAATGATAATGCCAACTTCGACACCGGCAATGACCTATAAAATTTCTTTCTTTGGTTGGTTAATAATGAAGATTAAAGAAGCTATCGCTATCATAATGGGAATGATAAAAAAATAACTAGCAATTAAATGAATTTTTTTAAGCCTGATCCTCGACTTTTATTTCTTTTTATTTTTTCTTTTGTTTTTTTATTTATTTTTCCTTCGCTTGCATTGGCAACTCTTCCTCCAGCCGTTGATAACAGGGAATATGATACCCCCATAAAAAATCAACAAGAAGGTACATGCTGGGCTTATGCAACCACGGCAATGGTAGAAGCTCAATTTAAAAAGCAGACGGGAAAAACGGTTGACCTTTCCGAAGGGTATTTGGTGTCTTGCTGCGATTCTGCCGGTAAAAATCCAGAAGTTTGTGGATTTTGCTATGGTTGTGGGAGTTGCAACGGTGGGTCTGAAGATACATCTTCTAAATTTATTTTTGAACATGGTGTTGTGGATCAACAATGCTTCGATTCTGAAGGATGTACTTCTCTATGTAGTGAAAAGTGTTCTGATTGGCAAAGCAGATTATATAAAACAGAGTCTTTTAATTGTTATGGGAAACCTGGTGTTGATAAAGTAAAGGAACTTGTAGCTTCTGGCCTTCCGCTTACTGCTTCTTTTCTTCATCCTGATTTTGCACATGGCGCAAAAATTTCAGGTTACGATGATAATAGTAGCATTTGTCAAGAAGCCTATGGTGTACCCGGCTGCTGGATAATAAAAAACAGCTGGGGAGTTGCAAATGGATGGGTTTATTCCTTATGGCATGAAGAAGGTTATCTTTATTTACCTTACTATCGTACTCCACTCGGGGAGGATAGCGAGTCTGAATCAATTTATAAAGTTTGCTCTGTGGGTGCAATAATCCCCCCCGGTCCTTCTATTGCCGCTCAGCAAAAAATCTTTGGCACCTCTATTGTTTTAGGAAATGTGAATAATATAAGGTTCGTTGATAAAGTAGCGGTGAAATATAAGGATGCTGCGGGAAATTGGTTTTATAGTCAGAAGTATCCAGTAGGAGTAGGAGATACCGGTACTGATTTCCAATACGAAATCGCCTTACCACCGGGCACTTACAAGCCATATCTTGATTTGTGGAAAGGAGACGGATTTGTTGACTCTCTTCCTGATTTAAATGAACTGGAGATTACGGTTTCTCAAGGAGAAAATAAACGTCTAGATCTTGAGTTTGATTTAAGAAGGCAAGGAATCTTTGGCACGCTTCACCTTTTAAGAAATGAATATTTCCCAATTGTGTTCGATAAAGTAGCGCTGAAATATAAGGATGCTGCGGGAAATTGGTTTTATGATCAGAAGCATCCAGTAGGAGATACCGGTACTGATTCCCAATACGGAATCGCCCTCCCCCCAGGCACTTATAGACCAGCTCTTGAATTTTGGAAAGGAGACAAATTAGTTTACGTTTTCAGTGAAGTATATGAGGAGATTACGGTTTCTTCAGGAGAAAATAAACGTCTAGATTTTGAGTTTGATTTAAGAGGGCAAGGAATCTTTGGCACGCTTCACATTTTAAGAAATGAAAATACAATGGATTTTAATCAGATACTAATAGTTGCTAGCCCTGGTGATCGTCAGGCATTTTATTTTCTTCCTTTTGGGGATGATATTTTTCTTAATTATAAACTTTTTTTTATTAAGCCAGGAACTTATAGTTTTAATATTAATTTACTCAAAGATAACAGGCTTGTTGATATCAGAGCTATTCCTGGTGAGACTTCACTTTATGGGGGTGAAGGTAAACGTCAAGATTTTGAAGTTGATCTTAGGAACGTACCTCCGAGATTTTGTCCTCCTCCCAATATTTGTGTGCCGGGATTTGTTTGTACCGCCATTAATAGAGGAATACCGTCAGGACAGCGAGATTGTGCCAGCGGATTGATATGCTGTGAAAGAGATTATTTCTCCGCCATTACTTTCTCTCCTCATTCTTGTTGTCCGCTCTGGGAAAAATGCGGTGGCACAAACTATGGTAAATGTGGATTTATGAATTTTTTTAATTTGTGCGATTATTGTGGAGGACCAAGTTTGACACCGCCCACCCCCACTCCTTCACCTACTTCTACCTCAACCCCTACTCCCATTCCCCGTTCCTACTGTGAAGGCAATTATTTAGTTAATATTAATGGTTTAAGACAGTATTGTTCCGGGGGTTGTGAAGATGTTGATGAGAATCCCCATGATGGAATTTCCGAAAGAGCCAGATGCAAGGGTTTTGGCACCTGCGGTGATTGCAATACTTGTTTATCGGCCGATAAGTCGCTTTGTCGAACTGTTTATCAAGAGGGTGTTTGTGGGGAAAATGGACTCACTGCTCCCTGCTGTCTTTTAGACCAGTCATGCAGACCCGATTTCCAATATGCCTGTGGTTATGCCGATCCTAATAATTATTGCCATAAGTGTTTAAGGTTTAATAATATTGGGAATGGTACTTCTGCCAATACCGGTCCGGAAGCCTGGTGTACGGATTGGGATTTGACCTGTGGAGAAGGAGGACCAGCCAAGCCCAGGACAAAATATCCTCCTGATGGTTTTCCTGTTGTAGAAGATCAGCCAGTTATTCTTTCCTGGTATTCATTTGGTGAAGGGTTTAAAGAAAAATGCGGGGAGAAACTACCCAGTAGTCATCCAAAATGGGAAAATTGCAACGGAACCTGGAAATGGGATTCTCCCGCTCAGTGTATTTCTCAGTATGAAGGAGGAGGGTCTTCTGACCGAGATTGCTGGGGCTATGTATGTGCCAAAGGCAGTTTTGGTATTCCCACCGACTGGAGATACTATGAAGTCTTTATCAAAAAACCAGGAGAAGCTGATTTTTCTTCTCTTTGTAAAATTACCGGTATTCCCAACCCATCTAAGCCGGACTTAGGTTGGGTTCAAACTATTCCTGAAGAAAAAAAGAGCTGTTCTTTTCTTCCGGATAGGCCGGGAGAATACCAGTGGTATGTAAGAGCCGGTTATGGCTTGACGACGCAAGGAGGTGCTTCAGGCCAGCACAACGACAGCCTTATTTCCAAATTTACCACTGTTGGTAATCCCAACCTTAGGGCTGTTTGTAAAGAAGAAAATGGAAAAACAAAAGTTATTCTTTCTTGGGATCCGATTACCAATGCCACCAGTTATGCCGTAAGGATAGACAACAAAGCCAATGGCTGGGATGGCAGCTGCGGAAAAACAGAAATTTCCACCGGAGATATTTGTATTGATAGAACTTGGGGAACTTCCTATGAACAAAAGATAACCAAAGGCCAGCAGTATTCCTGGTGGATTCATCCGGTTACAACCGACAATATTTGGGGAGACCGCCTAAGCGGGGAAGACTTTATCTGCGATGAACCAATTCCTACTGTGGAAATATCTTCTACGTTAACTCCAATTCAAACTTCAACTTTAGCTCCAGCCCCAACTCCTTTTGGCCAATGCGAAACTTGTAGATTGTATTCTGCTAATTCAGAAACACTTTGGCAGGAAATTAATCCTCCTTTTACCCTCAAGAAAGGACAAGAGGTGTATATTGTGACCAAAGGGGAATCTTACAACACCGGTACTCAAAACATTAAAGCCAGATTTAGAATTAATGGCACCGCAGAACAAAGCTGGTGCAACAAACAGGGATTAATTTTAATACAGTCTCAAACTACTAACACTTTTTGGTGCGAAACTACCCTTAAATATGGCGGTTATTTTTATATTCCTTACCAATTTAATAGCAAAGGCAAATATCTTATTCAATCGATGCTGTTTAATCAGGAAACGGGTTGGTATTAAAATTAAAAAAATGAATAGGAAAAAACAAAAAATTTTCAGAATTGTCATTATTTCTGTTCTTTTTTTGGGTATGGCTTTGGTTTCTCTAATAATCAGCCGGCGTTTGACTTTGCCGTTATTTTTTCGTCCCAAGGCTGAAATTGAAGCAGTTCCCGATTTAAGATGCAGTTTGGAAATTGAAGTGGAAGATGTCCAGACTGAACCATCGCCCATTGCAACCACTATTCCAACTTCTACTGGTACTCCAAAACCAACTCCAACTAATACTCCTATTCCTCCCACCCCAACTATCAGGCCAACGGCTACCAATAGTCCCTTTACCAAACCTACCTTTACTCCCACTCCCACTTTATGTTCTAAGATTACCCCTTCTTCTGGTTGTCCGTCCGATTTGCCTCCGCCTCCGGGTAATGTCTATCCGGATATTGATAACCTGATTTTGAGCAATCCCACCAGTATCCTTAACCGGGGTCAAACAGCAACCGTTACTTTTACGGCCAATGCTTATGTTAAAACCAGCAAGCTGTGTGTTAGAAGATGCACCGATTCTTCTTACCATAACTGTGACGTTAATTGGGGTTTAACCACCGATGGCCAAGCTTGTGACCGAAAGGATTATGTTACTTCTTTATCTTTGGCTCTAGATTGCGAACCGGGTTTCTATCAACTTTTGGTGGCCGGTTATTCTTCCGATAATAACTATGCTTGTTCCAGCCAGTTATTCTATACCCGCGGTTCAACCGCTGATCCAGTCCCAATTTATTGTTCTTTGGGAACTGGATGCGGCTGTTCCAATAAACCAATTAATATTGAGATTGTACCGTAAGGTGTGTTATTATTATTTTATTAAGACCGCCGATTAATAGAAAGCGGACAAGAAAAGACATATGTTTAAAAATATTATTGCCCCAGTTCAAGCTTGGTTGCTTTCTAAGGGTCAATGTGTCGGTTGCGGGACTTCTCTTTCCAGTGGTAAGGTGGAAAAAAAGCCGGATGGAACGGAGAAAATTGTTTGCAAATGCGGCCGGATTTTTATCCTTGATCCAAAGACAAAGAAATACCGCCGGGCTCTCTTTGAAGAAGTTTAGTTTCAAAAAATTGATTTTGGTGAGTAAAGCCTCTCTTTTTTTGTTTTTAGCCGTCCCTTTTTCTCTGGTAATTGCCGGAATGTTTTTTTGGTGGGGATATAACCTGCAGCCGGTTGATAGAAACAGCCGGGAAAAAATTTCCTTTGTAATCAATAAGGGTGACGGACTGAGTAAGATTTCTGAAAATCTTAAAAACAAAGGTTTAATAAAAAGTTCTTTTCATTTCAGAATTTACTGCCTACTGCGGGGAACGGCCAAAAAAATTAAAGCCGGAAATTATTATTTGTCTTTTTCCATGAGTCCCTGGGAAATTTGCCGTGACTTGGTTAAGGGAGTAAACGATGAATGGGTGACAATTATCGAGGGGCTGCGTTCGGAACAGATTGGCCGGATCTTTACCGAAAAAGGATTTGAGATTAATTTAGTTGAATGGGAAGAACAGGTAAAAAACCGGGGCCTTGAGGGCCGGCTTTTTCCCGATTCTTATTTGATTCCCCGGGGAGCGGATCAAGAAAGGATTTTACAAATAATTAATCAGAATTTCCAAAAAAAGGTTTTAGGGAATCTTGTCCTTGAGATACAAAAAAGCGGAATGGAAATAAATGAAATTTTAACTTTAGCTTCAATAATCGAAAGGGAAGCCAAGACCGATTCTGACAGAGGGATAATTGCCGGAATTTTAATAAAAAGGATTGAAAATGACTGGTCTTTGCAGGTTGATGCTTCGGTGCAGTATGCGGTTGGTTCTAAAAATTGTTCAATATTAAAATCGCCTTGCGAATGGTGGCCTCAAGTAACTTCTAATGATTTAAAAATCAATTCTCAATATAATACTTATTTGCACAAAGGATTACTTCCTGCTCCGATTTGTAACCCCGGTCTTTCCTCAATTGGAGCGGTTTTACAACCAAAAAAAACCGATTATTGGTTTTATATTTCCGATCAAAACGGGATTATGCATTATGCCAAGACCGGCGAAGAACACCACACTAACGTTGAAAAGTACTTGTTGACAAATTAAGCTGAGTTGGTATAATTCGAACAATTCATCAAATAAAGGCGGGTGGGTAATCCGCCTCTTTTGCATCGCCAAAGGAGAAAAAGGCGGTGTTTTTTTGGCTAATTTTTTAAATTAATGAACCAAGCAAAAAAACAGCGTTTAAATTGGGGAAAGACATATTCGGTTTTGCCCCGGCTTGATTTAACTGAAATTCAAAAGGAATCATGGGAATGGTTTAAAAAAGAAGGATTGGGTGAAGTTCTCAAAGAAGTGTCTCCCATAGATGATTTTGCCGGAAAAAACTGGCAGTTGGAATTTCTTGATTTTTCTTTAGGCAAACCCTACCGTTCTGTTGAAGAAGCTCTGGAAAAAAGTCTTTCTTATGAACGTCCGCTAAAAGTAAAAGTCCGTCTGCTTAATAAACAAACCGGGAAAACAGTTGAGCAGGAGGTGTTTATGGGTGATTTGCCGGAGATGACTCACCGGGGAACTTTTATTGTTAACGGAATCGAGCGTTGTGTCATTAATCAAATTGTCCGCGCCCCCGGAGTTTATTTTTCCGGAGAAGTTGATCCAAATACCGGAAGAGTCCTTTATATGGCTGAAGTAAGACCAATGAGAGGAAGCTGGCTTGAATTTTTTGTCAACCGCAACGATGTTATTTCGGTCCGTGTTGACCGAAGAAGAAAATTTCCCGTGACAGTTTTACTGCGGGCTTTTGGGCTGTCGTCGGATGATGAAATTCTTTCCGTCTTTTCTTCAATTTCCGAACGGAACCGGCATTTTATTGAGAAAACAATAGAACATGATTCGACGAAAACTAAAGAAGAAGCCCTGCTTGAAATTTATAAAAAACTTCGTCCCGGCGAGCCGGCAATTTTGGAAAACGCTTGGGAATTTTTTAACGGGCTTTTCTTAAATAACAGAAGATATGATTTAAGCAAAGTTGGAAGGTATAAAATTAATAAGAGGCTGGAGATTGATGTTCCAAATGAGCCGCAAAACTGGATATTAAATTCCCGTGACTTGGTTAAAATTATTTCATATCTGATCGGTTTACAGGAAAAACAGGGGGAGATTGATGATATAGATCATTTGGCCAATAGGCGAGTCAGAAGGGTTGGTGAGCTGGTTTTACAAAGCGCAATTAGAATCGGATTTCTTCGGTTGGAAAGAATGATAAAGGAAAGAATGGCCTTGATAAGCACGGAGGAAAAAATTCAGCCGTCGGGCCTGATTAACGCTAGGCCCTTAATTTCGGCGATCAACGAGTTCTACCGCCAGGGCCAGCTTTCACAGATACTTGACCAGACAAATCCGCTTTCAGAACTTGATAATCTGCGCCGCCTTTCGGTTTTGGGGCAAGGAGGAATCACTCGCGAAAGAGCCTCCTTTTCGATCAGAGACATTAACTCATCTCAATACAGTCGAATTTGTCCCGTAAGGTCTCCCGAAGGACCGAATATTGGCTTGGTTACTTATCTTGCCCTGTATGCCCGAGTTAACGAATTTGGTTTTTTAGAAGCCCCTTATAGAGAAATTATCAAAGAGGAAAAAGGGGGAAAAACAAGAATGAAAATAAGCAACAAGATTGTTTATTTACAGGCAGACGATGAGAGAAACTTTTATATCACTCATTCCAATATAAATATTGATGAAAACGGTTATATTTTAGACGAGTGGGTTCCTTCCCGATATGAAGGTGAATTTTTGGAGGTTCCGGCAGAAAAGGTCAATTTGATTGATGTTTGTCCTCAACAGGTAGTTGGTGTTTCGGCGGCCTTAATCCCATTTTTGGCCAACGATGAGTCAAACCGGGCCTTAATGGGGACGCACATGCAATGTCAGGCAGTCCCCTTAGTTCAGCCGGAAGCTCCGATTGTTGGCACCGGAATGGAAAAGGCAGCCGCTGAGGCAATGCAGATGGTTATTCGATCAAAATCAGAAGGTTTGGTCATCTATGTTGATGGGGAGAAGATTATTATAAAATCAAACAAAAAATTGGGAAAAGACGAAAGGATAATTGAGGATAATTACAAAAAGGAGGGAGACCTCGAAACTTATAAAATGTTTAAATTTCAAAGAACCAATCCCTCCGGAACTTGTTATTCTCAAAGACCGCTGGTTTCCGTCGGGCAAAAAATTAAAAAAGGGGAAATAGTTATTGACGGTCCTTCGGCCGAAAATGGCGAGCTGGCGTTGGGAAAAAATCTGCTTATTGCTTATTGCCAGTATGAGGGGTTGGGTTTTGAAGACGCGATTGTTCTTTCCGATCGCTTGGTAAAAGAGGACATTTTAACTTCAATTTCAATTGAAGAATATGAAGCACAGGTTGTTGATACCAAACTTGGACCGGAGGAGTTAACTAAAGATATTCCTAATGTCAGTGAGCAGGAGCTTGCCAGTCTCGATGAAAGCGGAATTGTTGTCGTTGGGGCTGAAGTCGGGCCGAATGATATTTTAGTCGGGAAAATTGCGCCTAAGGGTGAAACCGAACTCTCGGCCGAAGAGAGATTATTGCGGGCAATTTTTGGCGAGAAGGCAAGAGATGTCAGGGATACGTCATTGAGAATTCCTCACGGAGAAAGGGGAATTGTTGTCGGAGTGCAGATATTAGACCGCGAAAAAGGTGACGAACTTGAACCGGGAACAAACATGATAATTAAAGTTAAAGTGGCACAAATTAGGAAGATCACCGAGGGCGATAAATTAGCTGGAAGGCACGGGAACAAAGGAGTAGTGTCAAAAATTGTTCCGGTTGAGGATATGCCTTACCTTGAAGATGGCACACCGGTAGATATTATTATTTCCCCGCTTTCAGTTCTGGCAAGAATGAATTTGGGTCAACTGCTTGAAGTTCATTTGGGTTGGGCGGCTCAGAAGTTTGGTTATCGAGTCGGAGTTCCTGTTTTCGAAAATTTTTCTGAAGAAAAAATGACTGAAGAAATGAAGAAAGCAGGATTACCTGTTTCGGGCAAGGTTAAGCTTTACAACGGTAAGACAGGTGAATTAATTGAGCAAGAAGTCACAGTTGGGATTGCTTACATGATGAAGTTAATCCACATGGTGGAAGACAAAACTCACGCCCGTTCAACCGGTCCTTACTCTTTGGTTACTCAGCAACCGCTTGGCGGAAAAGCCCAAATGGGGGGACAGAGATTGGGTGAAATGGAAGTTTGGGCGCTTGAATCTCATCGGGCCGCTCACGTTTTACAAGAGATGCTGACCATAAAAAGCGATGACGTGCTTGGAAGAGCGAAATCTTTTGAAGCCATTGTTAAAGGAACCGATATTCCTGAAGCTTCAGTTCCCGAATCGTTTAATGTCTTGGTTAATGAACTGAAAGCTTTAGGTTTAGATATTGTTCCCATCGGAGTGGTTGAGAAAAGCGAGGAATCGGAAATTGATAAAGAAGAAGTTTGGGTTAGTAAAGAAACAGAGGAACTGGCGGGAGTTTTAGGAGCTGGCCAAAGAGAAGTGCCGCAGAAGGAGGGAAATGATTAATAAAATTGCCGATTTTAAATCATTAATGATAAAACTTGCTTCTCCGGAAGACATTAAGAGTTGGTCCTATGGTGAAGTAACTAAGCCGGAGACGATCAACTATCGGACTTTGAGGCCGGAAAAAGACGGTTTGTTTTGCGAGCGGATTTTCGGGCCGACTAAAGACTGGGAGTGTTATTGTGGAAAATACAAAAGAATCCGTTATCGCGGAATAATTTGCGACAAGTGCGGAGTTGAGGTTACTCTTTCCCGGGTTAGAAGGGAGAGAATGGGCCATATTAACCTTGCCTCACCGGTTGCCCATGTTTGGTTTTTTAGGGGATCTCCTTCGAGAATTTCGCTTCTTTTGGACGTTCCGCCGAAAAGCTTAGAGGCAGTTGTCTATTTTGCTCAGTATTTGGTGACCGATATTGATGATTCCAAGAGAAAAGAAGCGATTGCCGCCTTAACCGGGAGTTACCAGAAAAAAGAACAGGAAGTTAAAAAAGCGGCCGACGAAAAACGAGAGGCTCTTAAAAAAGAAGCCCAGAAGGACAAAGAAACGCTGAAAGACAAAATTAAGAATAAAGAATCTCTGGCCTTGGCGGAAAAAGAACACGATCTTTCGGTTAAGCAAAAAGAAATATGGCTGGAAGGTAAAATTAATATTGAATTTGAAAAATTAAAAGAGGAACTGTCGTTGATGCAGGATAAAGTCAAAAGCATTAAGAAACTGTCTACTTTAAGCGAAGAAGATTATTTTAGGCTTAAAGAAAACGGAGCCGCCGGATTTTTTAAAGTTGGAATGGGAACGGAAAGCCTTCTTGAGATCATTAAGAAGTTAGATCTTAAAAAGATGGCGGCTTTTTTAAAAGAAGAATCTCAGAAGTCAAGCGGTCAAAAATATATCAAAATTGTTAAAAGACTGCGCATTATTGAAGGAATGCTCCGTTCAAAACAAGATCCCTCTTGGATGATACTGACGGTTTTACCCGTAATTCCACCCGACTTGAGGCCAATGGTACAGCTAACCGGGGGCAGGTTTGCCAGTAGCGATCTTAACGATCTTTACCGCCGGGTAATTAACAGGAACAACAGACTTAAGCATTTAATTGAACTGGGCGCGCCGGAAATTATTTTGCGCAATGAAAAAAGAATGCTCCAGGAAGCGGTTGATTCACTGGTTGATTCAAATAAAAGCATTCGGGAAAGAAGAGTTAAGAAAACCCAAGTTTTGCGCTCGCTGTCGGATATGCTGCGGGGAAAACAGGGGCGTTTTCGCCAGAATTTACTGGGCAAAAGGGTTGATTATTCCGGCCGTTCGGTTATTGTCGTCGGTCCGGAATTAAGTTTGCGCCAGTGCGGTTTACCCAAAGAAATGGCCCTGGAAATGTTTAAACCCTTTGTTTTAAGAGAAATGATTGTCAGGGGGGTCGCCCCGAATGTTAAGAGCGCCAAAAATATTTTAGAGCGCCGGCCGGCGGAGGTTTTTGATATTTTGGAAGAAATTACCAAAAACCATCCGGTTTTACTTAATCGGGCGCCGACCCTTCACAAACTGGGAATTCAAGCTTTTTTCCCGATTTTAATTGAAGGAAACGCCATCAGAATTCACCCTTGTATTTGCCAGGGGTTCAACGCTGATTTTGACGGTGACCAAATGGCGGTTCACGTCCCCCTTTCCCAAAAAGCTCAGGAAGAAGCCATTTCTTTAATGACCCCCGATAATAATATGCTTAGGCCGTCTGACGGAACTCCCATTAATACGCCCGACCGGAAGGAAATGGCCTTGGGAATTTATTATCTGACCTCATTGGACCCTGGTTTAAAACTCAAGAATAAAGTTTATTTACCTACCGATGCCGTCTGCGCTTTCCAAACAGAGAATCTCAAGCTTAGAGAGCCGATAAAAGCGAAGATTGAAACAGGAGAGATTATTGAAACTTCTGTCGGCAGGTTGTTGTTTAACGAAGCCCTGCCAAAAGTTCTGCGCTTTGTCAATACCGGCGTCAAACAGAGCACTATTAAAGACCTTTTCAGCCGGGCGATGAAAATTTGCTCACATGAAGAAGTGCTTGCCTTAGTCGATAGTCTTAAAGATTTGGGTTTTTACGCCGGCACCGTTTCCGGAGTTTCCCTGTCCATTAAAGATTGCGTTATTACACCGGAAAAGGGCAGTATTATCAAAGCGGCTGACGGTAAAGTCTCGGAAATTGGGGAGACTTACGAACAGGGGCTTATTACCATTGACGAGGAAAAACGGCTTATCCGGGATATTTGGATTAATACGACCGAAGAATTGGCGGACAAAACCTGGGAAATCATTGACGAAGCAAATCCGATAAAGCTGATTATTGATGCTAAGGTCGGCCGGGTTTCCCGGGATACGATTAAGCAAATTTCGGCGATGAGGGGTTTGGTGGTTGACCCGACCGGGAAAATTGTTGACATGCCGACCAAAAGCAACTTCCGGGAAGGGCTTTCGGTTTTTGAGTTTGTCACTACCAGCCGGGGGTCGCGCAAGGGTTTGACCGATTCCGCTCTTAAAACCTCGGACGCCGGTTATTTAACCAGAAAACTGGTCGACGTTTCCCACGAGGCGATTATCCGGGCGGATGATTGCGGAACCGACGAGGGCATCGAAATTTCCAAGAAGGGAGTAAGGGGGAAATTATTTAATCTTAGAATTCTCGGCCGGGTTTTAGCCAAACCGGTTACCGATCCTAAAACCAAAAAAGTTCTTTTCAAAAGAGATGAAGTACTTGATGAGCTTAAAACCAAAACTTTGGAGGAAAGCGGAGTCGAGACTGTCATTGTCCGGTCTCCTTTAACTTGCCAGACAAGATTTGGAATTTGCGCCCAATGTTACGGCTGGGATTTTTCCAACAAAAAGATGGTCGAGGTGGGCGTGCCGGTAGGAGTTATCGCTGCCCAGTCAATCGGCGAGCCCGGTACCCAGCTGACCTTAAGAACAAAACATGCGGCCGGAGTGGTTGGTCTGGACGTGACCCAGGGACTTCCTCGGGTAACCGAGCTTTTTGAGGTTAGAATGCCGAAAATTGTTTCCCCGCTGGCGGAAATTTCGGGAAAGGTTGAGATTATCGCCGAGGAAAACGGCAATAAAATCGGAATTTCGGAAAACAAGAAAAACGGCGAGAAAAGAGAATATCTGGTGCCTTTAACCAGTACTTTATTGGTCTCCGACGGTGAGGAGGTGCTGGCGGGGACCCAGCTTTCTTCAGGGGCTTTAGATGTCAGAGAAGTTTTGGCGGTCAGGGGACTGCGGGAAGCCCAGCGGTATTTGATTGATGAAATTCAGGCGGTTTACGAATCACAGGGCATTCCGATTAACGACCGCCATTTTGAAACGGTGGTGCGGATGATGAGCGAGACAGTCCGGGTAAAAAATACCGGCGATACTTCTTTCCTGCCCGGTGAGCTGTTGACCAGGCTGAAGATGGAAGAAGAAAATGGCCGGATTAAGGGTAAACAGGCGGTGGCGGAGCAGATTTTACTGGGGATTACCCGGGCGGCTTTGCATACCGAATCGTGGCTGTCGGCCGCTTCTTTCCAGGAAACAAGCAATATCTTGGCCGATGCGGCGATTTTGGGTAAAGAAGACCACCTTTTAGGATTAAAGGAAAATGTTATAATTGGCAGGCTGATTCCAACTAGTCCGGAACGAGCGAGAATGGAGTCCTGAGAGAGATGTTAATTAAAAATTAAAAATTTAAAATTAAAAATTAACGTATATGCCGACAATTTCGCAACTGGTCCGCAAAGGCCGGAAAAGACTTAACAAAAAATTAAAAGCGACCGCCTTGCGCCGGTCGTTTAATTCCCGGACGCGCCGGATGATTAATTCTATCAGTCCGCAAAAACGGGGTGTGGTGACGGTGGTAAAAACCATGACTCCCAAAAAACCAAACTCCGCTCTGAGGAAAGTGGCCAGAGTCAGGCTTTCCAACAAGCAGGAAGTTACCGCCTATATTCAGGGGATTGGTCACAGTATTTCCGAACACGCGATTGTTTTGGTCAGGGCCGGCCGGGTAAAAGATCTGCCGGGAGTAAAATATCATATCGTTAGGGGAAAATTCGATGCCGGCGGGGTGGTCGGGCGCAAAACCAGCCGTTCGATTTATGGAGCCAAAAAGGAAGGCAAAGGTGTTTCAAAGGCGAGGGTTTCTGTTGCCCCTCAATAATTTTAAATTTTAAATTAAAAATTAAAAATTAAAGATATGTCAAGATCGGGAAAAACAAAAAAAAGAGAAGCCACACCGGATCCGATTTATAATGATGTTTTGTTGAACAGTTTTATGAACCGGGCTATGCGTGATGGTAAAAAAAATGCGATTCAAAAAGAGGTTTATGACGCCCTTAAACTTATTGAACAAAAATTAAAACAGGACCCGATGGTGGTTTTCCGTCAGGCGGTGGAGAATGTCAAGCCGCTGATGGAAGTCCGCTCCCGCCGGCTGGGCGGCGCCGCTTATCAGGTGCCG
>Ga0210016_1000801_pt1 | contig 28554 bp, 32 predicted proteins | sample CryGeyCG2014_300_FD_185454 | JGI IMG/M metagenome (GOLD analysis project Ga0210016, IMG submission 185454) | Groundwater microbial communities from aquifer - Crystal Geyser CG02_land_8/20/14_3.00 (SPAdes) (version 2) | ecosystem: Environmental > Aquatic > Deep subsurface > Groundwater | place...
GCCACGGCCCCGTTTAAATATCCGCCGGGGTTATTTCTCAGATCTAAAATTATCCCTTTCAACTGATTGTGTTTTAAAATCTCGCTGACTGCATCATCCCATTCTGACTGCGTCCGATCGCCAAACCGGCTTAACTTTAACCAGGCCACTTCTTTATTTTCCCCCTGCCACTCCAGCAGAACACTTTTAATCACAATCGTATCCCGCTTGAGCTTAATCACCTTTGTCTCTGTCTCCCCTTCATGCAAAACCGTCAGCACTACCTCAGTGCCCTTTTTACCTCTGATAAGTTTTACCGCTTCCGGCAAAGACATATCCGTTGTCTCCGTATCTGCTCCCTTTAACTCATCCTTAATATGAAAAATATAATCGCCGGCTTTAATTCCGGCCGCTTCCGCCGGCATGCCGGCCAAAGGGGCGACCACAATTAAAGTTTTATCCTTAAACCCTAGCTCAATCCCCACCCCTTCAAAAGCGCCGTTTAACTCTTCTTTGGTGGATTGATTATCTTCCGGCGGCAAAAACACCGTATAGGGATCGCCTAAAGAAGCCGTCATCCCTTTAATCGCCCCCCAAACCATTTCTTTCGGCTTCAGGTTTTCTTTAATTAAATAGCTCTCTCCCAGCTTATCCCAAACCTGCCAAAAAAGACCTAAATCGATCTCGGATTTATCCAAAGATTTTTCTATTTTATCATTACCTAACCTAAAACCAGCCAAGCCGGATAACAGCATTAAACTTAAAACTGTAATCCCCACTCTAATCTGTTTTAAAGATATTTTCATGAGACAAACGGCAATAAGGCTAAATGCCTGGCCCGCTTAATTGCTCTTGTCAGCCGGCGCTGGTGTTTAGCGCAAACTCCTGTCCGGTCGGCCGCTTGAATTTTACCTCTGTCTGACATAAACTTTTTTAAAGTTTCAAAATCTTTATAGTCAGGCAGTTTTTTATTCTCGCAATAATAGCATTTTTGTTTTGGCCTAAACATAATTTTTTGGCTTAAAAAGGAATATCGTCCGGATTAATTTTCTCGTCCTCAGGTTCGGTGGCTACTTTTGGCTCTTCGGCCTTTGGCTTTTCTGCTTTCTTTTTTTTCTTATCCGGTTCTTCCGGGGCCGGTGCCGGCATCGGGGCCGCTACCCCCTCATCAACTGGGATAGCTGTGGCTGTCTCTTCAGGGTATTCTTTTTGCTGATAACTGCCGCTTTCCTCTTGGCCTTCTTTGCGTTTATTATCCAGCACAATCATGTTGTCGATCACCACCTCTACGGTCGTTCTTTCCTGGCCTTGAGCATCAGTCCAATTTCTGGTTTGGACCCGGCCTTCAACAAACACTTTTCTGCCTTTAAATAAAAGCTCACTGCACAACTCCGCTAATTTATTCCAGGCAACAATCCGGTGAAACTCGGTCTCTTCCTGGCGTTCTCCGCCGGCTGACGGCTGCCAGGAACGGTTAGTGGCTAAGCCAAAGGTGCAGACCGGTGTCCCCTGCGGCGTATATCTTAACTCCGGATCGCGGGTTAAATTCCCGATCAACAAAACTTTATTCAAAGAACGGCTCGACATATCCTTTACTCCTTCTTAATTATTAAATTTCTTAAAACTTGGTCATTAATTTTTAAATTTCTATCCAAACTCTTCATTTCTGATCCCTCGGCTTCTATTTCCATAAATAATACCCAGCCTTTTAAGGCTTTTTTTACCGGGTAGCTTAACTGCTTTAGCCCCAAACTATTAATACTGGTAATTTTGCCTTTAACTTTGGAAACAATCTCAGCTGCGATTTTTTTTAGTTCAGCTTCGCTCTTTCCTGCTTCCTCCCTCAGGACCAAGGCAAATTCATATATGCTCATTGAATTTGTATCTTATCCAAATTATTTAACTATTTCAAGAGCCAATTTTAAATTCCACCACGTCTCCCTCCTGCATTACGTAATCTCTGCCTTCTAATCTCATCTTGCCTAATTCTCTGGCTCTTTTCCAACCGCCCGCGGCTATAAAATCATCAAAGTCAACCACTTCCGCTTTAATAAATTTGGCCATAAAATCCGTATGAATCACCCCGCTTGCCTTGACGGCCGTCTCGCCGCGCCGAATGGTCCAGGCCCTGACCTCCTTGGTTCCGGCCGTTAAGAAAGTTTGCAGTCCCAAAATTTCAAAAGCTTTCTGAATCACTTTCTCCAATCCGGTTTTGGCTATCCCCAGCTGTTGTAAATATTCTTTTTGTTCCTCTTCGGAAAGTTCTGCCAACTCTTCCTCCAGTTTGGCGCAAATACGCAATCCGCCGTTGTTTAATTTATCCTCATCGGTGTTATAAACCACTATTCCCGGTTTTTTTGCCAGTAAATTTACTTTCTCTTTGGCGTCCAAATCAGCCAACTCCAACTCCATGCGTAAAATTTCCAAATCTGCTTGCGGATTTACTGACCCGGCCCTAATAATATTTTCATCGGTAAAATCCCTCAGCAAATATAAAATCGCGTCCACTTCCCGAATGTGGCTCAAAAACTTATTCCCCAAACCTTCGCCTTGGCTGGAACCTTTAATTAAACCGGCAATATCCACAAACTTCACTGTCGCCGGCACCTCTGGAGGCAGACTATTCATTTTCTCCGCGTTCTTTACCACGTCTGCCAATTTGGCCAGACGTGGATCCGGCACCGGCACCACCCCGACATTCGGCTCAATCGTCGCAAAAGGAAAGTTGGCCACATACGCTACTTGTTTTTTAAGCAAAGCGTTAAACAGCGTGCTCTTCCCCACATTTGGTAATCCGACAATCCCGACTGATAGGCTCATATTTATTAAATTAAAATGGAGGAAACTCTTCTTTAATTTTCTGTTTTTTAATCACTTTTTCCCCACTATAAAAACAGTAAGTTCTTAAATCATTGTTAAATTGCAAAATAAAATACGCCTCACAACCAAATATTTTTAAAGGAAAATCTTTATAATTTCTAGTTAAAAGAAAAGTCTTTGGAAATTGTTTTAAAGCAGTTGCTAAACATAAATCAACATAAGACACTTTTCCTTTAGCATATCTGCCATATTGCATGATTAATTTTTTTGTTACTTCTTCTTTCAAGGCTCTAACAGGCAAAACTTCATCAATTATGCTTGTTAAATATTTTTCTTTTATCAAGAAGTCTTGACTTGTACTTCCCAGATAAAATTCTAAAGCTACCGGAGATAAAGTAATAAAAGATACTGAAAGATTTCTAAAATTATTTAATAAATCTATCAACTTGCTCTTATCTTTTGTTTTCTTTAAAGAAGCAAAATCTAATAAAAAACAAGTGTCTATGAAAACATGACACTCTTTAATAACAGAAAGCGCTTCTTGGGGGAGAAATATATCCATCTTCGTCTGCCTTAGATACTTTTTCACTTTCTAAAATTTTCCTCACTTTAGAAGCTAACTTTAAAATTTTCTCTTTATTTAGTTTTTTTGGCTTAGAAATTTTTGGAAGTTTATCAGAAGTACTGATTTTATTCATAGACATAACATTTTATAACTAAACAGTAAAAGGGTCAATAAGCACTATTTTTTAACTCACCACCAGCTCCAGCTTGTTGCCTTCAATCGCAGTTCTAATTTCCATGGCGATGCGCTCACCGAGAGAGACGGGCCGGCCGAAAAGATAATTAGAATACGGCGTGGCAATGATACCGGGAGATCCGGGCATGCGCAAAGATAAATCAAAAGTCACCAAATCCTCTTTCGGCGGACCGGGAACATATATGGTCTGCAAAGCAAACGGGCCGATAATGCCCGGCGGAAATTCCTGTTGCAAAACCTTGACTAATTTTTCCCCTGAAGTAAACGCCTGTTCTAAAACACTTTCTTTAACAGTCACCGCCATATGGCCAGCTTCAACATACTGCGGCCGAAGATATTTTAAAATTTCCAGTTGTTCATTCGCCGGTAGATTGACCAACCCGTTGATATTGGTTGCCCGCCGCGTATCCGTGCCTAACAGTTCCAATCGTTTTTTCAAAGGCGAATAGAAAAAATTGAAATTGACACTGACACCTAAGATAAATTCTTCTATAACAGCCTGTTTTAACCCACTTTTAGTAATCCTCCCCTCTTTAATTAATTGAAGCGCCTGGTTTTGATAATCTTTGTAGCTCGTTGCCAGAAAAAATGCCCGTTCATAAGTTCTGGTTGCTTCGGCCGCTTTAACTAACACCAAACGATTAATTTTCCGCGGGTCCTGATAAATTTTTGGCCGCCTAATCCCCGCCTTATCCATTAAATAATACTGGTTTCTGGGCACATTTCTTTCTTCTCGTTTGACCAATCCCCGCCTGCCGAAAATCGGTACGGGAAAGTTTTTCTCAATCGCCTCATGGTCGCAGTAAACCCAAAAATACCTTGACTGGACCATAACCGTATTTAAAGCCTGTAATTTTTTAATCACTGCTTTGGTCGTCAAATCCCGAAATTTATCTACTAAAATCACTTCGTCAAATAAATCAGCATAATATTCCGTGTAAGTTTTTTCCCGGCCTTTTTGGCAAACAACCACGGCCTTTAAACCTTGCATTTTAGCGCCCAGAGCGATTTCCAAAGCAGAATGTCCACCTAAAGTACCGACGTGAACTTGATTTACATTCATAAAAGAATTTTGTCTAATTGATTGGTCTCCAGGGCAATTTTAATCTCTCTGGCAATCCGGCGGCCGGTGCTCATCGGCTCGTCGTAAATAAGCTGGGTGTAAGGCGAACCCATTAAATATGGGTTGGTCCCGGCCACAATCCGGGCAGAAATCTCAAACACATAAATCTTAGAATCCGGGGTAATCACGCTTTCCAAACAAAACGGACCGAATAACCCGCCCTTAACTATTTTCTGTGAAGCTTTAATTATTCTTTCTCCCATTTCCAAATATTCGCTTAAAAACGATTCACGGACAACCAAAGGCAGGTTGCCGCAAATAACATAAGACGGATCAACTGACTTTAACACCATTTGGTCACGGGCAGAAATTCGGCCTAAAGAATCCACGTTGGATTCATAACGTTTATCAAAACCCATTAGTTCCAATTTGCCGGTGAGATTGCTGTAAAAATAATGAGCAAATACCGGCACACCGACAATATATTCCTGAATTACATATTTTTTATTCCTGTGCGGCTTAATTTTATCTCGGAAATCTTCGGTCGAGTTAGCCAAAAAATAACCCTTACCGCCGGAGGCACCGTAAAATTTGACGATCACCGGTCGGTCAATTTCTTCCGGTCGGTTAAAAATCAAAGGCAGCCTTAACCGCGCCTTCTTCAACCACTGCCGTTCTTTACTCCTGTCCGACTCCCAGATCAAAATCTTTTTATTGCCAAAATATTTTAATTTTAATCTTTCTACCGCTTCACAGCCAAGATAAGCAATTAACGAAGCGTGTGGAATTAAAATTATCTTGTCTCTATATAAAATTTTATCTAAGCTTGCTAATTCCTGATAATCATTAATTAGTTTAATCTCGTCGGCCACCGGAAATACCTGATACGGTTTTTCTCTGCCCTTAAGACAGATCACCAGGGTGGAAAACCCCTCGTCTTTAGCGCCTTTCAAAATCTGCAAAGCCGAGTGCGAACCTAAAGTGGCAATCGTGTATTTATCTTGCATAGCTTAAATATTTAGCAATCAGCCTATCATACTGACCGGTCAACCGAAAGGCTTTAGCCGCCAACTGCCGCCTTTGTTTTAAAGATAATTTTTTCGTTATTGAGGCATAATCTTTGATTTGACCCGCCACAATCGTCGTCCGCCAACTTTTGGCTGCCGCCCGCAACAACGTCACTCCCCCGATATCAATCTGCTCAAACGGGTATAAATTCACTACCACCATGTCAATCGGACCAATCCCTAACTTTTTTAACTCCCTAAGATGCTGTCGATTATTTTTCTCCGCTAAAATTCCTCCGAATATCTTTGGGTGCAAAGTCTTTACCCGGCCGTTTAAAATTTCCGGAAAACCGGTCACTTGCGCCACCTCCATCACCTCAAAACCGTTAGCATTTAAATATTTGGCTGTGCCGCCGGTAGAAATGATTTTTAAGTTAAACTTCCGGCTTAATCTTTTCACCAGCTCTATTAAGCCGGTTTTGTCATAAACGCTGATTAAAACGGTTAATGTTTGAAGCATCTCACTCCTGTAAAAATCATGCTCACTTGGTTTTGATTGCATAAATCAATTGTCTCCTGGTCCCTGATCGAGCCGCCCGGCTGAATCATCGCTTTGAGGCCGGCTTTGATTAACACCGCCGGGCCGTCTTTAAATGGGAAAAAAGCGTCCGATGCCGCCACTGCACCCCTAACCGCTCCCGGCCTCGCCTTGTTAACAGCCAACTGGCAGCAGCGGACCCGATCCTGCTGTCCGACAGCGTTGGCAACCAGCTGTTCATTCTTAACTAAAGCAATGCTGTTGGCTTTCGACACCCGACAAATTTCCCAAGCCATCAACATGTCTTGAATTTGTTTGAGTTTAGGCCGTACTTTAGTCACAACCCGCAAATCTTTTTTTGTCAGCTTATATAAATCCCGCTCTTGTTCCAAGATCCCCCCCCTGATTTCCCGGTGATCCAAGGCTTTGTTCGGCATAGGCGTGGATAATGCCGGATTAATTAAAATCCGCAAATCTTTTTTCCGGCTCATTACTTTTCTTGCTGCTGCGGATATTTCCGGACAAAGCAGGATTTCAAAAAATCGTCTTTCTGCCAACATCAACTTTGCCAGTTTTCCCTCCACTGGCCGATTAATTGCCACAATTCCGCCAAAAGCCGCTAAACTGTCACCCCTCCAAGCCTGTAAAAATATTTTTTCTAACTTTCTTCCCCGGCTGACGCCGCAGGGATTAGTGTGCTTGACAATCACACACGCCGTCTTGGTCTGACCGATAAAACTCAGGGTCTCCACCGCTGTTTCCATATCCAAATAATTATTAAATGACAACTGCTTGCCCTGCAATTGTCTAAATCTAAACCAAGCTAACGGATTCTTTGTCGCGATTTTTTTTATCCAGCCTTTTTGGTGGGGATTTTCACCGTAACGCAATCTGATTTTATTCATAAACTTAAAATTCTCTTAGCCGCCAAAACAGCATTGCCCGGATCAACGACGGTCATTACCGGCACTGCCGACGGCATCTGTAAACTGGAATGAATATTAATTAAATAATCATGCTTATCTTTAAAAGGCGGGCAGGCAATCACCGGAAAGCAACTGTTTCCGGCCACAAAACCGGACAAAGCATTGGACCTGCCGGCCACGGTAATCATCACCACTTTTCTGCCCCACCGCTGATATCGATCAATTATTTCCAAGACTTTTTTGGACTGCTTGTGCGCCGAAGCATAATAAACACTGTTCTTTAACTTTTGCTTTCTTAACTCTTTCTCAATCTTTTTAACCCAAAGCCGGTCTTTTTCACTGCCGCTGATAATTACCACCAGGTCTGATAACGGCTTTAAATTCTTTTTAATTCTTGCGCTCATATTGCCTTTATATTTAATCAGCTTCCGCCCGGTAATTTTAGTATAAATCGCTCGATAACGCTGGCTGACTTTCTTTTTAAAACTTAAGGGCATCGTTGGCGGGCGTCCGTCGCCGCAATAATGCCGCTGGTTATACCACAACCTAAAAAATTCTTTATCAAAATTTTCCGGCTCTAAACCTTTTTTAATCCTTTTCTGATAAGTATTTTTAATCCAAAACCTGGATGAATCCGGCGTATGAATTTCATCAATTAAAGTTAACTCTCCCTGGTAATCGCCAAACTCATACTTAGTATCCACTAAAATCAAGCCGGCTTTATCACAAATTTCCGTTCCCCGTTTAAATAAAGCCAGGGCCGCCTGTTCCATCTGTTGATAAACCCTAACCGGCACAATCTTTCTTTTAATAATCTCCTCGCGGCTGATCTTTTCATCATGGCCGCCCGGACCGGTCCCTCTGGTCGTCGGCGTAATTATCGGTTGCGGTAATTTTTGGTTCTTAGTTAAACCATTCGGAAACTTTAAACCGTAAATCCGCCTTTGCCCCTGTTCATAGTTATACCAAAGCGAGGTCTTGGTCACGCCGCTGATATAACCGCGGACCACCATCTCAATCGGATAAGACCGGCAGTTTTTAGCAATACTCACATTCGGATCCGGCAGGGCCAATAAATGGTTAGCCACAATCTCTTTTGTTTTGTCAAACCAAAACGCCGCCAACTGATTCAACACCTGGCCTTTATCTTCAATCACTCCCAGCACTCGGTCAAAAGCAGAAATTCTGTCAGTAGTAATTAAAATCCTTTTATTCCCGAACACATAATAATCTCTCACTTTACCCTGATATCTTTTTCCAAAACCATGTAAATTAATTTCTTTTAATACTGCCATAAGCCTCCTTTAATTATCACCCTTTTCGGCCCGGATTCCACCCGGCCCAGTTTAATAAAACCAACTTTATATTTCCGGCAAATAGTTAACATCTTTTTTTCTTGGCCGGCCGGCGCAAAAATCGCCATTCCCAACCCCATATTCCAAGTCTCATAAGCTTCTGCATTGCTTAATCGCCCCCATTTTTGTAAAGCAGTTAAAATTTTCGGCGGCCGGGGTAAATTGGAAATTGCATAAGTAAACGGTTTTTTAGCCCGGCTGATCTTCCTGAAAGCACTGCCGGAAATATGGCTAAGATAATGAATTTCTAAATCTTTAATCATTTCCAAAATTATCTGGCTGTAAATTCTGGTCGGTCTTAATAATTCTTCGCCCACTGTCTTTTTACCAAAAGCCGTAAAATACCCCTGGGGAAGTTTCCCGGCGATTTTTCTGGCTAAACTTAAACCGTTCGTATGAATCCCGTCGGCCGTCAAGCCGTAAATTATATCGCCTGCCTGTAGCTTTTGGCCAAAAACTGCCTGCTGTTTCGGCCGAATAATCCCGATTGACGAACCGGTAATACTGCAAACTCCCGCCTTAATTACATCAGTTAAGGTCGGTGATTCACCGCAAGGAATAGTAATTCCCGCCTCCTGACAGCCCTTTTTCAAACCGCTCAGTAAACCTTTAATAAAATCCTGGTCCAGAAATTTACCAAAACTCCCCGCGGCAATTTCATCGGCTAAGGCTATCGGCGCGGCGCCTAAGCAAACCAGATCATTAACATTAGAAGCAATCAAATCAATACCCAAGCCGGCATAGAGATTGATGATTCTTTTTTTGGGCCATTTCTTCCGGCGGGCTAACACAGCCATCTTTTCGGCAATCAAACTCTTAGTGCCCACTCCGTCGGTTTTAAATGCCAAATAAAAATCTTCATCTACAAAATCCAGTAAAGCCGCCGGCTCACCCAATGATTCCGGCACAATTCTAATCCTCTGGCTGAGTATATTTTTGGCCGTCGTTTTTACCAAACCAACAATCCCTTGCTTAAAAGCATCTTTCTTTGTTAATCCTTCGATATTGGCATATTTCATAAATCAATTTTACAATTATGAGGATTGTTTTTATCCCGACTCCACCTTATAGGATTAATTTTAATATATTGGCGGATTCTATCCAAATCGTTTTCCGTCCGAACAATATGTTCATAATAATTCCGCTGCCATAAACGTCTGTCAAACGGCTTCCACCCGGATTTTTTTACATTTTTAATATATTCTACGGACGTGATTGATTTAAATCCTCCCACAACATCCCCCAATGTACGGGCAACCCTTGTGGTTGCCCGATCATCCCGGGCGGGCATCCCCCTGCGGGGCCGGGCGGGCATCCCCCTGCGGGGCCGGGCGGGCATCCCCCTGCGGGGCCGGGCGGGCATAAAGCCCGCCCCTACGATATCTCCCCTCGTACGGGCAACCCTTGTGGTTGCCCCATCCCCATCCCCATCCCCATCCCGATCCATACGAATAATAAAATGAACATGATTGGGCATTATTTGAAACGCATCCAATTTTACCGAATAATGACCCGGCAACAATTCCCAAATATTCTGTATAATTTTACCCGCCCCATTTAACACCATTTTACGGTCAATAATATCACCAAATAAACATTCTCTGTTTTGGGTGCAAACGGTCACATAATAAAATCCATTTTCTGAATAATCACAATTTTTTAATCTAATTGATTTTCTTTGAGGGAAATTTTTCATCTAAAATATTTTACTCCGTTTTGGAAAATTTTTAAGCCCGGGCCGAATTCAGGCAATGGTTTATCGGCTCGAATCAGTTTTTCTTTTAAATACGGCCAATCCGGTAATTGGGTAAAAAATTGGGCCCTCTCCGGATGCGGCATTAACCCAAAAATTCTGCCTGACTGATCAGTCATCCCGGCAATATCCTGAAGCGAACCATTGGGATTGGTGTTATTAATATACTTTAACGCTGCGGCCGCTTTAACCCGGGTGTAAAACTTGCCCTCGCCGTGCGCTACTGCTAGACTTAATTTTTTAATCCCTTTGAGCCAGGGTGTTTTACCCTCCGCCTTTAAATCCACCCAGGTATCAATATATCTTGCGTCATCATTCCATTTTAAAGCCACCTGTCCCAGCAAACCTAAACTGACCAAAATTTGAAAACCATTGCAGATACCCAAAACCAACTTATCCTGGTTAATAAAAGCAATCAATTCCTGCCACAGATTATTTTTCAGCCGATTGGCAAAAGCATAACCGGAACCAAGCTGGTCGCCGTAAGAAAAGCCGCCGGGCACAACCAGAATTTGATAATTATTTAAACTTTTTTCCTGGCTGATTAAATCATTAACATGCACTATCTCCGCCTGGCCTCCGGCCTGGTTAAAACCAAAAGCGGTTTCTTCTTCACAGTTAAGACCGTAACCGGATAAAACTAAAATTTTAACTTTTGTAGGCATGTCCAGCCTCGCTTAAAGATAAATTAATAAAATTATTAATTAATATCTCTGGTTTTCTGGTCACTTTACCAACCAGACAACTGATACTACCCACCATGATTTTTTCAAATTGTGATTTATTCTTCGGGTTAACCGTTACCACTAACCGGCCGCTGCTTTCCGAGAATAAACCTTTACCCCTGCCGTTTATTTCTACTCCCAAACCTAACTTCCCAGCCAGAGCGCTTTTGGCTAAAGCCACGGCCAAACCTCCCCGCGTCACGCTGATACTGGAAGCGACTAATCTTTGCTTGATTGCTCGGCTTAATGATTGGTATAGTCGCTTATTCTTCGCTCTGTCCACTTGCGGTACACAGTTTCCTATTTTGTTTTTCATTCGATAGTATTCCGAACCGCCTAACTCATCATCTTTAGTATTCCCTAAAATATAAATTAAATCCCCGGGAAATTTCAGATCCAGAGAAACAGCTTTAGTAATATCTTCAATAATTCCGATCGCCGAAATTAACAGCGTTGGTAAAACTGAAATTTTTATCGGCCTCTCCTGAGCATCAAAACCAAACCAGTCATTAAACATGCTGTCCTTGCCGGAAATAAACGGCGTTTTGTAAGCTACCGCCAGCTCATAACAGGCCTTCGCCGCCTGCTCTAACTCCCCTAACCTTTCCGGTTCATTGCTGGAACACCAACAAAAATTATCTAATAAAGCAATCCGGTTAAAGTCCGCCCCGGCACTAACGCAATTTCTTACCGCTGTATCCAGGCTGTTAGCCGCCATTTTGCCGGTATCAATTAAGCTGTAACGGGGATATGTTCCTTGGGATAAAACTATGCCTTGATTAGAATTGAGTCGCGGCCGCATCACAGTGGCTTCCCCGTTAACCTTTCCTTTTCCCTGCAAAGGTTTAATTACTGATCCGCCTTGAACTTCATGGTCATATTGCTGAGAAATATCCTCAAAGCTTTTAATATTTAATTGACGAAGCATTTGTTTTAATTCATCAGTCAGATTTTCCTTAAGTTTTAATCTCGGTTCAGGATAATGATTTTTTACCAATCTGGTTGCTAGGATTTTTCTTGGCCAGCCGTCATGTAAAAATTTCATGTCTAAATCCATAATTTTTTTAGTCTGGTATTTAACCACCGCTTTACCGGAATCGGTAAATTTTCCGATCACCACTGCTTCTACACCTCTTCTTGCCAGCAGCTCTTTTAGTCTCAACCACTTTTTAACCGGAACCGCCAAAGTCATTCTTTCCTGCGATTCGGAAATCCAAATCTGCCACGGTTTTAAACCCGGATACTTTAACGGTACCTTTTCCAAATCCACGATAAATCCGCCTGATTCCTTGGCCATTTCCGCCACCGAACAGGACAAACCGCCGGCGCCGTTATCCGTAAGGCTATGATATAAATTCAAATCCCGGACTTCTCTTACTAAAGCATCGCTTAATTTTTTTTGGGTAATCGGATCGCCGATCTGCACTGCCGAAACCGGACTGCCGCTGTTAAGACTCTCCGAAGAAAAAGTTGCCCCGTGGATTCCATCCAAGCCGACCCGTCCGCCAGCCATCACCACATAATCTCCGGCCATGGCCCTTTTTTTCAGAAATTTTTTGGGAATTAAACCGACCGTGCCGACAAAAATCAATGGCTTACCCCTGTAACTATCATCATAATAAACAAACCCCTGAGGCGTAGGAATACCGGAACAATTACCGCCGCTATTAACGCCTTTAACCACGCCGTCAAAAATCTGTTGGGTTGACAACATCGGCTGAGTCAGCTGGCGGTCCCGGAAAAACCGTTGTTCATCGGACGGTTTGCCAAAACAAAAACCATAAGTATTGACTATCGGTTTAGCTCCCAAGCCAAAACCCAAAGCATCCCGGTTCACTCCGACAATCCCGGTAATGGCCCCGCCGAATGGATCTAAAGCCGACGGGCTGTTGTGAGTCTCAACTTTATAAGTTACCAGCCACTCTTTATCAAAATTAATTGCCCCGGAATTATCCTTAAATACAGAGGCACAGAATTTTTTGTTGATTTTTTTCGTCGCTGCTTTAATGTATTTATTAAAAAATTTCTGAAATATTTTGTGTTTACAGTGCTCGGACCAGGTTTGGGCTAAAGCTTCTAATTCAATCCGGGTCGCCCGTCGTTTTTTCTGTTTGAAATAATTTCTGATTGTGTTTAATTCCCGCTGATCCAAGGCCAAAAGTTGCGGCTGGTCTGAAGCTTTAGACTTCCTTTTTAAGTTAACTTTAGGCAGCGGCAGTCTTTGATTTACTGCCAGCCGCTGGATTAAAGGGTTGATAGCTTGCCGGCAATCAAAATACAATTCAGAAGTATATACTTTTTCCCCGGCTTTGAATTTAATTTTTAATAAATCTTCAATACACTCCTGCGCTGTCGCTCCGGCATTATCAGTTACCCCAGGTAAAAATCCTATTTCTATAAAACTGCCGGCTTTCTTCGGCCGCTTCATAGGATTAATTTCAAAAACCTGAGTCAGCGGATTAATGAACATCCGGCCGATTTGGTTATAATCCTCATTATTCAATTGTTTGTCGATTGTGTATACTGCGGCTGATTTTGTTCCTTTGGTATAAACAATAATCTGATTAATCACAACTCAAGCCCTTTCTTTCCAATATCCTGGCGGTAATATTTATTGGTAAATTTAATTTTTTTAACTTGTTTATACGCCGCTTTAATAGCTCCGGCTAAGTTTGCTTCTCTTGTCGTCACACATAAAACCCGGCCGCCATTAGTCACAATTTTGCCTGCCTCAAGCTTGGTTCCGGAATGAAAGGTCTGCAGATTGACTTTGTTTCTTGGCAGGCCGGTAATCGGAAATCCTGTTTGATAATTACCCGGGTAACCACCTGAAGCCATCACCACACCCACAGAATAACCGGAATAAAAATCAATGGTTTCGTTTTTCAGCCTGCCTTTGATACAAGCCAGCATTAACTTCACCAAATCTGATTTTAACAGCATCATCTGCGGCTGGGTTTCCGGATCACCGAAACGGCAGTTAAACTCCAACACTTTCGGTCCGTCTTTGGTCAGCATCAAACCGGCATACAAAACCCCTCGATAAGGCCGGCCGATTTTCTTCATGCCTATTATTACCGGCTGTAAAATTTCCCTTTTAATTTGATTAATTAAAGTAGGGCTGACAATTGGCACCGGTGCGTAAGCGCCAATGCCGCCGGTATTCGGGCCCATATCATTATCACCAACCGCTTTGTGATCCTGCGCCGGTAATAATGGCAAAATTGTTTTCCCGTCTGTTAAACAAATAATAGAAACTTCCTGACCGGCTAAACATTCTTCAATTACTACTCTGTCGGTTAAAGCCCTTAATGACTGTTGATAATTTTGAACTACTGCCACACCCTTGCCGCTCGCCAACCCGTCTGCCTTAACCACTAAAGGGAAATCGGCAGACTGTAAATATTTTTTGGCTAAGCGGCGGTCAGTAAAAATTTTAAACCTGGCGGTGGGGATTTTGAATCTTTTCATAAACTTTTTACTAAAAATCTTTGAACCTTCCAACAGGGCCGCTTTTTTCTTCGGACCGAATATTTTTAAGTTATTCTTCTCAAACAAATCCACGATACCCAAAACTAATGGCTTCTCCGGCCCAACCACAGTCAGATCAATTTTTTCTTTTTTAGCAAAATTTAATAATCCGCTTAAATCATTGACTTTAATATCGACGTTTTCTCCTAAAATGGCTGTCCCGGCATTGCCCGGAGCAATAAAAATCTTTTTGACTTGCTTTGACTGTTTTATTTTCCATGCTAAAGCATGTTCTCTGCCGCCGGAACCAATAATCAGTACTTTCATTTTAATTGCATAATTTAATTAAAGCTTGGACATAAATCTTATTCTCTTTTATTTTTAAGCGCCGGTATAATGATTCAACCGTATCTTGAGTTTTAATTTTCTCAAAACAGCGCTCTAAAATCAAACCAAAATCAAACTCCGAGGACAAAAAGTGGACTGTTGAACCGGCATAAGTAGCTTTTTTATCAAAAAAGTTCTGAATCGCTGCTTGGCAAAATTTACCCCGGTTCCATAATGCCTTAGTTCCGTCAGGATTAATCACTTTTCCCTTCAATTTATCTGGCACCAGCCCCGGATGAATATTTAGAATTTTATTGGGAAATTTTTTAATCAACCAGTCCGGGATTATTTTTTTCCAACCTGCCAAACAAATATAATCTACCGGAAAATCAGCTAATTTTTTATGAGTATCGCTGATAACCAGACAGATTTTTGCTTTTAATTTTTTAGATTTAATTGCCTTCCTAATCGCTTTTAAATTAGTCCCCGGACCCGAAGCAGAAATTAACACTGCCAGTTTTTTCATATCGGATAATGGTTGTTAAAACAACCGGTACAGAATTTAATTTTTTTACCGCCAATCGCTTTTTTTAAACCTTCCAACGATAAATAGCCTAACGAGTCAGCTTTTAATTTTTTCCTGATTGCTTCCACGCTGTTCCGGCTGGCAATCAACTCGCTGTACCGGGAAACATCAATGCCCAGATAGCAGGGATTTTTAAACGGCGGGCTGGCTATCCGGACATGTACGGCTTTAACTCCCGCCGCCTTTAATATTTTGATTAACTGGGCAATCGTCGTTCCCCGAACAATGGAATCATCCACTAAAATTACCCGCTTATCTTTAAGAATTCGACTCAACGGGCTGAATTTTAAACTCACGCCTAAATCCCTAATTCTTTGATTAGGTTGAATGAAGGTTCTGCCTACATAACGGCTTTTTATCAATCCTTCCTGAAACATAATCTTGCTGGCCTGGCTATAGCCGATCGCCGCCGAAGTGCCGGAATCAGGCACGCTGATCACTAAATCAGCCTTCACCGGATATTCCCTGACTAAAATCTTTCCGGCCGCCATTCTGGTCGAATGAACTAATTGATCGTTAATCACGCTGTCCGGCCGGGAAAAATATAAATACTCAAAAATACAAAAACCTTGATGTTGATTCTTAAACTCCTGAAAACTAACTAATCCTTTCTGGGAAATCTCTATCAACTCTCCGGGCCTGACTTCTCTCACTACCCGGCCGCCGATCGATTCAATCGCCGTTGATTCTGAAGCCGCTATCCAGCCTTGGGTATTAATTTTGCCGATTACCAAAGGCCGCACCCCCCATTGATCCCGAATCACATACAATTTATTTTTAGACAAAATTACCAGAGAAAAAGCGCCTTTTATCCGACTGATGCCCTGAATCATTTTTTCTCTTAAAGTTTTTCCCTCAGCCGCTAAAATCACTCTCATTATTACTTCCGAATCAGTCGTCGTATTTAATCCATGCCCCAGTTTAAACAAATATTTTTTTAATTCCTGGTAATTAGCCAGATTGCCGTTATGAGCTAAAGCCAAATCTCCGAATTTAGAGTTTAAAATTATCGGCTGGGCATTTTTCAAGCTGGAGTCGCCGGCTGTTGAATAGCGGGTATGCCCGATCGCCAACTTCCCTTTAAGTTTTCTGATCTTGGCTTCGGTAAATACTTGACTAACCAGCCCCATTTCCTTATAACATCTGACTGTTTTGTAGTCGGCGCTGGCAATTCCCGCCGACTCCTGTCCCCGATGCTGTAAAGCTAATAAACCGTAAAAAGTTAGTCTGGCTACTTCTTCTTTAGGAGCAAATATTCCAAAAATACCGCATTTCTCACCCATTCCTTAGTCCTAATTTAACTTATACCCCCAAACCAGTTACTTCGTCAAGCCCTGGTTTTAGTATCTTTAACTTTAAAACCTTTTTTTTCAATCTTTTTTCTTAACTCATCCGCTTCTTCCCACTTTTTTTGCTTTCTTAATTCTTCTCTTTGTTTGATTAATTGAATTATCTCTTCTGGAATTTTTTTAATTTTTAATAAGTCTAAACCTAAGATCTGATCCCAATCGCTAATTAATTCCAATTTATCCCGGCTGGGAATATTGGATTTAGCCATTTCCCAAACCACTGCCAAAGCTTGAGGCAGGTTTAAATCATTCTCCACCGCCTCCCTGAACTTCAAGGACAGTCCTTGAAGTTTGGCTAACTTCTCCTCTGATAAAATAGTTCTTTCTTTTTCCCCCTGCCAACCGGCCACGATTGCTTTCAACTTTCGATAGGCTTCTTGACTCGCCTTTAAAGCTTCCCAGGTAAAGTTCACGGTTGTCCGGTAATGGCTGGTTAAAAATAAATATCTTAAACTCATTGGCTCATAGCCCTGATCAATTAAATCCTGCAGTCTGATAAAATTGCCCAAACTCTTGCTCATTTTTTCACCCTCTACCATTAAAAACCCGGAATGAAACCAGTATTTAACAAATTGCTTGCCGGTCGCCGCCTCGCTTTGAGCGATCTCGTTAGTATGGTGGACCGGAATATGGTCCACCCCGCCGGTATGGATGTCCAAAGATTCGCCTAAATGCTTCATGCTCATTGCACTGCATTCAATGTGCCAGCCGGGAAAACCGACACCCCAGGGACTCGGCCATTCCATTTGACGCTTCTCTCCGCCGGCCGGCGGAGACAACTTCCATAAAGCAAAGTCGGTTGGATTTTTCTTGGCTCTTTTCTCCACCCGCCAGCCGGCTTTTAATCCCTCAATGTCCAGCCGCGCCAGCCGGCCGTAATCAGGAAACTTGCTGCTATCAAAATAAATACCATCAGCAGTTTTGTAGGTAAAGCCTTTTTTCTCCAGTTTTTTGATAAGCTCAATCATCGCTTCAATGTATTGGGTGGCCGGCGTGATAATATCCGGCCTGATTATATTTAGTTGTTGCTCCATTTGCCAAAAATCATCGGTATAAAACTTGGCAATTTCTAAAATATTTTTTCTTTCTGTTTTGGCTTTTTTTTCCATTTTATCTTCTCCCTCATCCGCGTTGCTGGTTAAATGCCCCACATCAGTAATATTCATCACCGATTTAACCTTAAAACCCAACCAGCGCAAAACCCTGATTAAAACATCGCTATTAATATAGGTCCGGGAGTGGCCGATGTGAGCATAGTCATAAACCGTCGGTCCGCAGATATACATTCCTACCTTCGGTGGATTTATCGGCACAAACTCTTCAATTTTTCTGGACAAAGTATTATATAATTTCATCCGCTTACCCCTCTGGTAATTTCGCCTGTTCCCATGCCCTGCTTGGAAGTCCAAGGCAGTTTTTTCGACATCTCTTCTTTTTTCTTTTTCATTTTTTCAAAAAAAGTTTCCGGCGACTTTACCTGTTCTTGATCAAAGCCGGCTGCCCCGGTCACGTTTTTCCGTGGCTGACTGGCTTTTTGTCTTTGAACCAATCGAATCTGCCTTTGAATCTCTTCATACGCCTGCTGGGAACGTCTTTTATCCATTTCTGATAATCTTTTAATCTGCTCTTTTTGCTGTTTGTCCTCATCACCGGCTACTGTCGTCGGTTTTTGACTCGGCGCCATCTTTTCCAGCCAATCCAATCCGGACACATCCTGTCTGGGCAAAACTGGTTGTTGTCCGCCCACGCTGGGCTTATGACCGCTGACCACCTTGACCGCTTGACTAGTTACACTTCCGACCGCTTTGGCTCCGGCTTTCACCGTCGCTTTGCCGGTTTCCAGCAACTCGCCGAAAACATCTCTGACTACACTATTTCCTTTAGGCATATATCTTTCATCTTAACAAAAATTATCTCTATTTTCCAACATAACATTTTTCTTCACGATCGTAAAAAAATAAGTTATGTAAAATCTTTAACTCTTCGTCCTAAAATCTTTTTGACTTTATCGGCAACCCAATCATTGGGTAATAATTCCCGCGGTAAACACGGATCGATTAATAATATATTTATATATTTTTTACAACTTTTTTTTAATTTTTCTCCGCTTTCCAATTTTTCTAACAAATTTTTATAGCGCTCAGAAATTGAATCTAAATGCCAAACTCTGTCCGCTAATTCCCGAGCATCGCCGATTAATTGATGTTTGGCGGTCAAAACAAATGCCTCCCCGGATAAATTTTTCTCTTTTAAATATTCATTCATATCCTCTTCAATGCTAAACGGGGAAATATAAATACTTTTTTGCCACATACCAAAACCCAATTCTTGAAGTTTATAGCGCAAAGCATCACGTTTTATCCGATTCTTTTCACTAATATCAAATACCACCAACCGCCAATAACCATCCCAGTGCTGATTTTGCAGTTTAAAATAGGAAAAATTTCTTGACAATCTTCGTTTTCCTCCGCGGGAAATTATTAACGTCGGCTCCCCCTTTACCATTTTCTTTTCCAAGTCACCTGTTTTCAGTAAACGATAAATATTCTGTCTTAATAATGTTCCTTTATAATTTTTTGGGGTCCATAATCCTAGCCGTCGAGAATGATATGCCCGACTCCCGGCACCTACAATCGAATCTAAAAATTCATCAATAAAATAAATTCCTAAAAGTAATTGTTCCGCTGGAACAAATTTCTTACTCATAGCAATATCATAACAAATAAATTTACGATCGGAAATAGAATAGTTATGATATATTTATTTAAAACTCCCTCCGGCCTTCAAAGGCCCGGTTTAAAGTCACTTCATCGGCATATTCCAAATCCGCTCCTACCGGCAAGCCCCGGCCGATCCTGGTAATTTTAATCTTATTATTCAAACCCTTGTCAATTAAAATTTTCCGGATATACATTGCCGTTGCCTCTCCTTCCATATTGGGATTAGTAGCGATAATCAACTCTGTTATTTTACCATTTTTAAACCTTGCCAATAAATCACGAATGTGCAATTCTTCCGGACCAATGTTGTTAAGCGGCGAAATCGCTCCCCCTAAAACATGGTAAAGCCCATGGTAAAATCCCCCCTTTTCCACTGCTAAAATATCCAAAGGCTGTTCCACCGCGCAAATCTGGGTTTGATCTCTCCCTTTATCCGTGCAAATATCGCAAGGGCTTTTTTCTCCCACATTAAAACAAATAGCGCACTCCCGGGTGTCCTTTTTTAAGCGGCTTAAAGCTAAACTGAATTTGTCCAGTTCGCTTTGAGGATTATGCAGTAAATAAAAAGTCAGTCTTTGGGCTGATTTAGGCCCGATCCCCGGAAGTTTTTCTAAAGCTTCAATTAACCGGCTTACCGCTCTGGCAATTTTCATAAAATGAGTATATCATACTTATGTCATGAAACCCTTGCCTTTAATCCAGATTGTGGCCGATTACGGCACCGGCGATCTGGCCTTTGCTGAAGTGATTCAAAGATTCAAACAGCTGTTGCCAGGCGCCGATATCCAAACCATTTCTACCCCTCCTTTCTCTACTTTAAACACCGGTTTTATTATCAGTCAACTAAGCTTATACAACCCCAGCCGCCGCCTGTTTATTTTCAGTAATACCGCTCCCCGGAAAGATGATACTCAGCAGCGCACCGACAACGAAGGCGAAAAATTTAAATTTGCTCTTTTAGATAACGGCGTGCAGGTTTGCGGCGTTGATGCCGGCTGGTGTTTCAGTTTTATTAAGCCGCATATCCAAGAATTCCGGCTGATTAACGTGGCTAATAAAGGCTCCCAATTCCGCTCCCGTGATTTTTTCCCCGCCGCCGCCGCCGGTATTATCCGGGGAAAAACCACCAGATATTTAGGCAAAAAAATTCCTCTTACTGATATCCCCCGCGTGCCGCAAAACAGAATTATGCACATTGACCCGTACGGCAACATTAAAACCACTATCAGGAAATCGGCAATAAAATTCACTTCCGGCCAAAAAATTCGCGTCGTCATTAACCACCTTTACCAAACCGGCATTTATGCCAACGGTAATTTTTCCGTAAAATCCGGCGATTTCGCTTTTGCTCCCGGCTCTTCCGGCGGCGACAACGCTTTTATGGAAATTTTTCTGCGCTCAGGCAATGCCGCCCGTCACTTCAATTACCCGCCGGTAGAAACCAAAATCAAGATTGAAAAAATCTAGGCCATAGGCCTATGGCCTAAGTACCTTTTTGCCAAGAATTCAAGTATTTTTTCTGTTGGCTGGTTAATTTTTCTAAACCCCAACCCATGCTCTTAAGTTTTAACCGGGCCACTTGCTGATCAAGTGATTGCGGCAAAGTATACACCTGCGCCTTTAACTTACCTTTATTTTTCACTAAATACTCAGCCGCCAGCGCTTGGTTGGCAAAAGACAAATCCATCACTTCGGCCGGATGGCCCTCGGCAGCAGCAAGATTTACCAATCTTCCTTCGCCCAGCAAATATAGCTTTTTCTTGCCTAACCGATATTCGTCTAAAAACGGCCGGATAGCCCTTGGTTTAAGACTCAATTTTTTCAGTCCGGCCACATTAATCTCGCAATCAAAATGGCCGCTATTGGCTAAAATCGCCCCGTTTTTCATCTTCTTAAGATGGACTAAATCAATCGCGTTTTTATTTCCGGTCACGGTCACGAAAATATCACCGACTTTTGCCGCCTCCGGCATAGTCATTACCTTAAACCCATCCATCCCGGCTGCCAATGCCCTCACCGGATCAGTTTCCACAATAATAACATTACTGCCCATGCCGCTGGCCCGGCGGGCTACGCCTTTACCGCAATTACCGTAGCCGACGACCACAAATGCCTTGCCGGCAAGTAATATGTTCGTCGAGCGCAAAATTCCGTCAATGGTCGATTGTCCGGTCCCGTATCGGTTATCGAACAAATGTTTGGTATTACTGTCATTAACGGCAATCACCGGCAATTTTAAGGCCCCGTCTTTAGCCATCGCCCGCAATCTAATCACGCCGGTCGTGGTTTCTTCGGACGAACCCAACATGCCTCTGATTTGTTCCGGTTTTTTTTGGTGGAGCAAACTGATTAAATCAGCGCCATCGTCCATGGTAATCTGGGGCTTGATTGTCAAAACACGGGCTAAATGACGGTAATAAGTTTTTTCGTCTTCGCCTTTGATCGCCAAAGTTGTTATCCCGAAGTCTTTGGCTAAACTAGCGGCAACACCGTCTTGGGTGGATAAAGGATTAGAAGCGCACAACGCCAATTGGGCGCCTCCGGCTTTTAAAGTCAGCATCAAATTAGCCGTCTCACTGGTAACATGCAGGCAAGCGCCCAAACGAACCCCTCTTAGTGGTTTTTCTTTTAAAAATCTTTGTTTAATTAATTGAAGTACCGGCATTTGCTGACCGGCCCACTCAATTTTTAAACTACCGGCTCGCGCCAGTGTTAAATCTTTAACATCATATTTAATCATTATTCTCCCATCGGGCCCTGGCCTTTTAATAATCCGCTTAACCCGCCGCTCATTTCCGCCAACTTTCTGGCGGCCACTTCCTGGGATTTTTTAATCGCTTTGTTAATCAATTCCAACACCCGCTCATTGGTCAAGCCGTCAATTTCTAAAAGTTTTAATTTCTGGTCGCCGGTGATCACGATTTTAATATTGTCTTCTTCAATCACAATTTCTTCCTGGGCCAGCTGTTTCTGGATCGCCATTGCCTGATCGCGCATTTTTTTTAAGTTAGCTAGTTGTTTTACTTTATCAAACATAAATCTCACCCCCTCTCAGCCAAAGGCTGATCGGCCTTTGGCCGACACTCCAAAAACCTCTTCGGCATCTTTAATAATATTTGGCTGATTATTTTTCTCTCCTAAATAATATTTAATGGTAATTGGCTGGGATAAAACCTTAGAAATCACCTCTTCCACCATCACCCGGTAACGCTCCTCCTCTAATCTCTCTTTATGGAATTTATAAAACACTTCCATAACCAGGCACTTGCCGTCAAACCCGGCCGGCCTAGTCGCTTTCAATAATGCTTCTAAGCTGTGATTTTGCGGCCTCATCGCTTCTAAAATTTCTTTCCACCTGTCGATTACCTGCTCTAACTTTATCTTGCCGCCCCGGCTCGCCAGTTTAGGCAATTCCGGGATGGAATTTTTAGCTTCATCGCCTGAATCCCACTCAACCACTGCCAGCTCTATCGGCAAACTTTCAATCACTGCTCCTTTAAGCTCCCTGCCGGCTTGCAATAATCGCCAAATTAACTTTTTCAGCTTGCTTAAATCTTCAATCGCTTTAATATCTTCTGTTTCTGTTTCCACCCCTAAGCGGGCTAACAATATCTGCCGCAATCTTTCTACCGCCTGAGTGATAAACTGGTTAAGATTTAATCCCTGGTTCATCGCCTCGCTCAACCACTGCAAGGCCTTAACTGTTTCTCCGGAATACACCATCACCAGCCACTCATCCAAGTTGCCGGTAAGAAACCCCCGGTTCAGAACTTGGTCGACTTTTTTCTTACTAATCACCTTGCCGCCGATTGCCAACTGTTCCAAAATTTTTACCGCATCCCGAAAACTGCCGTCAGCCACTTGGGCAATTCTCACCAAATCCTCCTCGTTGATTTTTAATTTCTCTCCCTTAACCACCCGCATCAAAGACCGCTTAATCTCCTCGTGGCTGGCTTTGTTAAAATTTACCTGCCAGCAGCGGGACATAATCGTTCCCGGCAACTTTTCGGCTCGAGTGGTACATAAAACAAACTTGGCGTGCTTGGGCGGCTCTTCCAAAGTTTTTAACAAGGCGTTAAAAGCCTCATTGGTTAACATATGAACTTCATCAATAATATAAACTTTAAATTTAGCCTGGCTCGGAGCCAGCTTAATCTTGTCTCTTAACTCCCGAATATCATCAATTCCCCGGTTGGAAGCCGCATCAATCTCAATTAAATCCATCGATCTGCCGGACTCAATCATCCGGCAACTGTCACACTGATTGCACGGCTCTCCGCCGGCCGGCGGATTTTTTAAACAATTAACCGCTTTCGCTAAAATCCTGGCGCCGGAAGTCTTTCCCGTCCCCTTCGGTCCGGAAAATAAAAATGCGTGAGGAATTTCTTTCGCCCCCAGAATTTCCGTTAAGCTTTCCCTCACCTGAGCTAAATCTAAATCTTTAATTCTTTTCGGCCGGTAAGTTAAATAAAATGCCATATTATTTATGATGCTTGCCTAATAAATGTAACATAGCGTGGTTAATTAAAAAAGGCACCGAGTGCCTTTTTTTTAAAGCTATAGTTTTACAAATTACAATATCGCCTAAGCGCATCACTTTATCAGGACCAACTTCCCGGTCTAAAGGAAACGATAAAACATCGGTGGCTTTGTCAATTTTCCGCCAGCGCCGGTTCAAACTTCTGATCGTTTTTTCATCCACAAAAGAAACTTCGGCCACTATTTTCATATTAGCGGCAAATATTCCTTCACTATCTCCGCTTCCTTAGTTTCCTTATCCACCAGTTCCTGCCTGCCGCCGCGCTTGTACCACTCAATCGCGTCCTGCCTTTTTTTAACTTCTTTTTGCAGTACCTGAATTTCTTCCTGAGAAGAGAGTAGCCTTCTCTTGGCAATCTGCTCATTTTTCAAAGCCGCCAAAACCATTCTCAGGGTCGATACCCTTAAGCTATCGCGTTGCTTCATGGCGGTGGTTAAATCCTGCTCTATTGTCTTAGTTTGAGCCATTTCATCTTCTTTCTGCGCTTCTTTAACCGCTTAAACTCGTTTAATTTTTCTTTTTTAATCATCGATGGTTTTTTAAAAAATTCTTTTTCTTTAAGTTCGGTTAATAATTGCTCCTGCAAAACTCTTTTTTTAAAGTTTTTTATCATTTGGTCAGTCGAATCTCCCGGCTGTGCCTTGATTATAATAGTCATTTTAAATTTGTCAGCACCTCCTTAATTTCCGCTAAACTTAACTTTGATGGTTTAACTTGCGGATTATGCCGCGAGCCATTAGAAATTATATGCTTACTTTGATGGAAAAACCAGTCAGCCTGCGGATCGGCTTTTTTTAAAGCCGCATAAGCTGGGGTTAAATCCAGTTCTTTTTTCGGCTGGGATTTAATCGAGACAAAACCGGCTTCCGGTTCTTTTCTGACTACCAAGCGATAGCCCATTTTATGGGCCAGTTTCAGATCAAACATCATCTGGGTTTCCACCGCTAAGCTTTTCCCCCATTTCGTCTCAAACTCCACGCCTTTTTTAATTTCCTCTTCCGAAAGGATTCTTTGCCTGAAGCCAAACAGCACCCCGTCCAAAAGCGCCATTCCCTGGTAAACCAACTCTTTATCATTTAAATTTCCGGACAGCTTTAAATTATCAAGCAGGTACTGCAGAAAAAATTCATAGCGGTCGTTAACCGGATCTTCCCAGAAAAAATCTTCAAATTGATCGGCTTGAATCACCACTTCAATCATTCTTTCCAAGGCGCTTTGATATTTTAAACTGATATTTTTTTTGCTCTTTAAATAATTAAACACTTGCGCTGCAGCGCAAGTGCGCTCTTTCAACTGATGGTGGTCAAACCTGCCCCAGCCTGTATCGACGTGAATTATCGTCGGATCGCTGTCCACAATTTGACCTTGATAAGTTTTTCCCGCCGGTACAAACTTTAATGTAGCTTGCTTAAAATCCGCTTCAAACCTTTGCAGTAACCATATCGAACAAATCGCGTCTAAATCCGGAAAAATATGGGTGACGATTACCTTGCCCGCCATAGCTTTAGCGAAGGCGGGTTTTCACCGCTTCCAAACTTAATAACTCGCTCTTTTGACTGTCTCTTTCTTTCCACTCAATTTTATTCTTGGTTTTCTCTGATACCACTAACCGCACCGGAATGCCGATTAAATCCGCATCCGCGAACTTGACCCCGGCCGAAACCTCCTCCCGATCATCCCATAAAACTTCCACTCCCGCTTCGGTCAATTTCTTATAAATTTCTTCCCCTGTTTTTCGTTTTTCGTTTTTCGTTTTTAATTTTATCAGGTGCACCTCATACGGCGCTACGTTCTTTGGCCAAATAATTCCTTTGTCATCATGATTAACTTCCACTAACGCCCCCATCACCCGCGTCGGCCCAATCCCGTAACTGCCGAACCAGACCGGTTTTTGTTTTCCATCTTTATCAGTAAAATATACCTTCATCTTTTCCGCATAAAAGGTCCCTAACGGAAAAATATTCCCCACTTCAATCGCTTTAGCTCTAACTGTTTTGCCCTTTTGGCACACCGGGCATTTGTCTCCCTCTTTGCCTTTATAAATTTCCTGATTTTCTGACCAATCACAGGCATCACAATAAAAAATCGTATCCTCACCGCCCTCGCTTAACACCTGAAATTCATGGGTATTTTTGTCGGTAAACACCCCGCCGGCCGCCTCCGTCACTTTAAAGTTAAATCCCAGTCTTCTAAAGACTTTAACATAAGCCTTTTTTACTTTCTCGTAATAAGCCAATAAATCTTTTTCACCCGTATGAGCGCTGTATAAATCCTTCATCATAAATTCCCGGCCTCTTAAAATTCCCGCTCTGGCCCTGGGCTCGTTTCTGAATTTGGTCGAGAAATGATACACTGCTACCGGCAAATCCTTGTAGCTTTTAATATTTTTCCTTAATAAATCCATCACGATTTCTTCGTGGGTAAAAGATAAAACAAATTCTTTTTCCCGCTTGTCAGTCAACTTGTACATAATCTCGTCCGCTTTTTCCCAGCGGCCGGTTTCATTCCAAATTTCTTTAGGATGAAGCAAAGGCATCAACATTTCCTGTCCACCCACGGCATTCATTTCCTCCCTGATGATCTGGTTAATCTTTTGCACTACCCGCCATCCTAAAGGCAGCAAAGTCCATGAACCGGACATCAACTGATCAATAAATCCGGCCTGAACTAATAACTGATGGTTCACGCTTTCCGCCTTCACTTCTTTTCTGGTTTTGGGAAACAACTTTGAATAACGCATGACTCTAATTTACCAGAAAAAACTTCTTTCAGCTACGGTTCGATTCTTTTTACCCAATTTAATCTGTCAAAATGCCGGTCGTAAGAATAAATTGTCTCTATATTCTGCGCCTTCATCGCCGCCGCGGCCAGCGCATCCTCAAAATCAATATTTTTTTCCGCATAAATTTCCAAAGCCAGCAGAAATTCCTTTTTCCATTTAATCTGCCAACCCTTGAGAGTGATTACCGGCTCCAATAATTCTTTGATTTTCTTCGGCGGTAAAGCATACAGGGCTTTTGATGATAAAATATGCACCACTTCCGCCAAAATTGATTTAGTGGTAATCAGCAAAATCTTTTTTCTCTCCGCTTCTTGGAAAAGGCGGAAACATTTTTCCGCTTTCACCGGATCGTCTTTTGTCAGAAATCTGATAAAAATATTAGCGTCAACAAATCTCGGCTTCATTGTTTGTATTTTCTTAACCGTTCCTGTTTGGCGATTAATCTCATCTGAGCAAAAGATTTTTTTATCGGCTTAACCGAACCGTAAACCTGTTTTAACGACAGTCCCGGAGATTTTAACAGTACTTTTTGCCCATAAACTACCGCGACCACTCGATTAGTATTAACCACGTCCAACAACCGGCGGATATCAATCGGAATGGTCACTTGGCCTTTTTCACTAACCGGTAATAAATATGTTTGTAAAGAATTCATATAATGTAAAGAATAATACAAAAGTAAAGAAAGGTCAAGAATCAATTAACCGTCTTACATCATTAATCGTTACCAAAACCATTAAACCAATCAGCAAGACTATCCCGGCCAAATGGACGGCCTGCTCCCACTCCGGCTTAATCCGTTTTCCCCTCACCGCCTCAATCCCGATAAATATCAATCGGCCTCCGTCTAACGCCGGCAAAGGCAGCAAGTTTAATATTGACAAGTTAACCGACAAAATCGCCACAAACCGTAAAATCGCTATCCATCCTTGTTTAGTCACGTCTTTACTAATCTTATAAATTCCGACCGGCCCGGCCACATCTTTGGCGTTGATTTTAGTCAAAGACCATAAAATCTCCTTGCCCCAGCCGACCGCCTCTTTGAGGCCAAACCACATTCCCCGAAACGGCCTTTGCCAAAACGGGTAAAGCACCACATCCACATTAGTAATTGCTACTCCCAAAGCTCCCTCTCCCTGAGGGGTAGCTTCCGCCAATCTCGGCGTCACTAAGACTTCCCGGCCGTCTTTTAATCTTAACCTCACTTCTTGGCCCCGATGTTCATTGATAAAAGCGATAAATTTATCGGTGGCGCTAAAATCAATCAGCTTATCTTCTAATTTAATCCCTGCTTCCTCTGCCGGCGAATCTTTGGCCACGGCGGTCACCACTAAATAATCCACCTTTTCCGGAATTCCTAAGCGAGTATAGATCGCCGCAAACAAAACTACTCCCAATAAAAAATTCATCACCGCTCCGGCTAAAAGCACCAGCAGCCGCACCCGCTTCGGCTTGCCGGCAAACGAGTTTTTACCCGCGGCTAAATCTTCTCCCTTCAGTCGGAGAAAACCGCCGAACGGCAGTAAATTAAGGCTATAGACTGTTCCCTGTTTCTTAAATCCTAATAATCTGGGCGGATAACCAAAACCAAACTCCTCCACCTTAATCCTAAATCTTTTCGCCATCAAAAAATGGCCCAGTTCATGGACCAAAATCAAAACCGACAAAATAATTAAAAAGTTAAAAATTGCCATCACAGCGCCATCAATTCTTGCTCTTTATTTTTTTCCATCTCCTCTAACTTGGCATTGAATTCGTCGATCATTTCTTGCAGCTCATCATACAGACGGTGAATATCGTCTTCCGATACCCCGGCCTCATCTTTCTGATCATCGATTTTTTGCTTCACCTCC
>Ga0210016_1000807_pt1 | contig 28460 bp, 24 predicted proteins | sample CryGeyCG2014_300_FD_185454 | JGI IMG/M metagenome (GOLD analysis project Ga0210016, IMG submission 185454) | Groundwater microbial communities from aquifer - Crystal Geyser CG02_land_8/20/14_3.00 (SPAdes) (version 2) | ecosystem: Environmental > Aquatic > Deep subsurface > Groundwater | place...
TGATTTTATTTTAGTTACTTATATATATCATGTACTAGCCTATGTATTATATTTTAACATATAGTTTAGGTGGTATATAAATTAACATTTCCAAGGAGAATCAAAATGAGTAAAAAACAAACAGTGGTAGTTGCAATAAAAGAAGAACTGGTGAATATTATCAAAAATTCACCAATTGATGCTGATCTAAATTACTTAGATGTGTCAGGTATAACTGATATGTCATTTTTGTTTGCTAACAATGAATTTACTGGTGACATTTCAAAATGGAATGTTAGTAATGTTACTAATATGAAGTTTATGTTTTATGATAGTAAATTCAATAGTGACATCTCTAAATGGGATATTTCCAATTTAACTGATATGTCTGCTATGTTTGAATGTAGCGAGTTTAATGGAGATATTTCAAAATGGAATGTTTCTAATGTAACTAATATGTATAGCATGTTCTGTGAAAGTAAATTTAATGGAGACATATCTAATTGGGATGTTAGTAATGTATTAAATATGTCACACATGTTTAAATGTAGTGAATTTACTGGCAATATTTCTGATTGGAATGTAACTAATGTCACTACTATGGAGGCTATGTTCTATAAAAGTAAATTTAATGGTGACATTTCTCAATGGAATGTAGCTAATGTTACTAATATGGCATTTATGTTTAACTTTAGTAGTTTTAATGGAGACATTTCTAAATGGGTAAAACAACCAACTTAATATACATGATGGATGATTAATACCCTTTACCTAGATATGTAAAATAACCACTACATCTAAAAAGTGTAGTGGTTATTTTTTTTTTGCGTTTGATTTTATTTCAGTTACTTATATATAACATGTACTAGCTTATGTATTACATCTAACATATTGTTTAGGTGATATATAGGTTAGAAATCCCAAGGAGAATCAAAATGAACACAAAACAAATAGTAGTTGCAACTAAAGAAGAACTGATAAATATTATTAAAAGTTCACCAATTGATACTGATCTAAATTACATTGATGTGTCAGGTATAACCGACATGTCAAATTTGTTTTATGATACCAAATTCAATGGAGACATTTCGCAATGGAATGTTTCCAATGTTACAAATATGGCATCTATGTTTGAACTTAGTAAATTCAATGGTGACATTTCGCAATGGAATGTTTCCAATGTTACAAATATGGTATCTATGTTTGAATTTACTAAATTCAATGGTGACATTTCGCAATGGAATGTTTCCAATGTTACAAACATGGTATTTATGTTTGCCTTTAGTAATTTTAATGGAGATATCTCTAATTGGGATGTTTCCAATGTTACAAATATGCATTGTATGTTTTATAATAATACTATTTTTAAAGGAAATATTTCAAAATGGGTAAAACAACCAACTTAATATACATGGTAGATAATTAATACCCTTTACCTAGATATGTAAAATAACCACTACACTTAGAAAGTGCAGTGGTTATTTTTAAGTATTTGATTTTATTTCAGTTACATATATATAATATGTACTAACCTATGTATTACATCTGAACATATCGTTTAGGTGATATGTAGGTTAATCTTTCTAAGGAGAATAAAAATGAACACAAAACAAAAAGTAGTAGTTGCAACAAAAGAAGAACTAATGGAAATTATTAAAAGTTCAAAGGTTAATGCTAATATAAATTATCTTGATGTGTCAGATATAACTGACATGTCAGATTTGTTTGCTAATAGTAAGTTTAATGGTAATATTTCTAAATGGGATGTTAGTAATGTTGAAGATATGGAATATATGTTTTATAACAGTAAGTTCAATAGTGACATTTCACAATGGAATGTTAATAATGTTACTAACATGGAAGCTATGTTCTATAAAAGTAATTTTACTGGAGACATTTCGCAGTGGAATGTAGCTAATGTTACTAATATGGCATTTATGTTTAACTTTAGTAGTTTTAATGGCGACATTTCTAAGTGGGTTAAACAACCAACTTAGATCGTGTAATAATATATAGATTAAAAATACTTAAGGAAAAAAAATGTCTATAGCTATTTTAAAAATAACACAAGAAGAAGCAAAAAATAAATTAAAAGTTGCAAACAATGCAGCCATTAATAACGATGGTGTAAATAAACTTATTGTGATTGTAAAAGAAATAAGAACAAATTTCCCAACAATAGAAAGAGGATTATTAAAAGAAGTAAAATATTCAGTTGAAATATTAAAAAGTTTTGGGTATGCATTTAATTTGAGATCAAAAAATCCAAACAAATGGATAACCAAAAACTAATGCTATCATTATTATTATGTAAAGGGTAAATAAAATTTTATTTAATTAGGTAATAATGTGGTAGAAAAATAAGCGAGTATGGTGAAATTGGTAGACACAAGGGACTTAAAATCCCTCGGCCAAAAGCTGTGCCAGTTCGACTCTGGCTACTCGCACCAAACAATTCCTTAATAGCTCAGTTGGTAGAGCGACGGACTGTTAATCCGCAGGTCCCTGGTTCAAGTCCAGGTTGAGGAGCCATTATGTGTAAAAAAGTTTAAAAGGGTCTGTAGCTCAGCTGGTTAGAGCAGTGGACTCATAATCCATTGGTCCTCGGTTCAAGTCCGAGCAGACCCACCAATTTAGCCCTCTTAGTTAAATGGATATAACTAGGGATTTCTACTCCCTTATTGGCAGTTCGATTCTGTCAGAGGGTACCAGTTTGAATTAAAAATATAACAAACACATTGGTAATATACCTTTGTGTTTGTTATATTTTTTAAATAAAAAGGAGAAACATTATGTCTTATTTATTAACAAATGTATTTTCATATACATTAGTATTTTTAGTATTATTTTTACATATTACAATTGTGGGTAATGATAATTTAAATACTGAAATTATATTTTTTAAAAATAAACCAATTGTGAAAAAATTACCAATTGACCAATCATTAAATAAAATAAATGATATAGCTTTTACACTGTTTGCTGAAGATAGATCTAATATTAAAGGTATGAAATATATTTTAAGTGTAATTTTAAATAGATCTAAAAACCATAAATTAAATACAATGCATAAAATTGTATTAGCTAAATATCAATTTAGTTGTTGGCATAAAGGTAAAAAAGTTAGACAAACAAATAAAAATATAGATAAAAAAATGTATGCCAAAGCTATTACTCTTGTTAAACTTGCTATAAATGGAAAATTTAAACCTTTAACTACTGCTACTCATTATTATAATCCTAATAAAGTTATTGCTAAATGGGACAACGGTTCTTTTAAAGAAGTAGCTATTATTAATGATCATAAATTTCTTGTAGCTGTAAATTAAAACTTTAAAAATACCTCACTGCTATTTAAGCAATGAGGTATTTTTTTTTTATTCTTTAACTATATTAATTTGTTTAATAAAGAAATCAACTAAATATTCTATAATACTATATAAACCAGCTTCTTCAGGAGTCATCTTATCATTTATTTTAAGTAATTTATTCATATTACTAAGAATATAATATGCATTACTATAATAGAATCTAACATTAGCTACTAAATATAAACATAATTCATCTATATTATCTGCAGTATCTAAATCAATAGTTTTAATATATGCGTCATACATACCTTTAACTATTGTATTATAATCAGACATAGAATTAATAACTTCTTTTTCTTCTTCACCAGCTGCATCTAATTGAGAGAAGAAAAGATTATTAATTATAGTTTTAAATGTAATAAGTTTAGTATTACTTATAGTAACAGAATATGCACTTCTAACATTTAACCATATATTAGTATAGTAATCTTTACCATCAATTAATTTAGTAGTAGTTATGTCATAGTTATTAGTTTTGGCTATAAAACCAAATAAAGCTTCTATACCACAACCTGATTCTGCTAATTCATTAAATGATTCTTCATATACATATAAATCATAGTTTTTAGTGTTACCAATAATGATAGACACATTAGTCGCAGAATTAGTAGTAAGTAATTGTTTATTCCTAATAGTTTTTTCATACTGTTCTACTGTTTGATATAAATTAGCAGCATGAATATTTCTGTTATTAGCGGCCTTTACCCTTAATTGTAACATAGTATTATTAAGATTAAGATCAGTTCTAATAGATAGATTTCTATAAAATAAATAATTAGCTAAATTATAATTAAGAAGAGTTGGAATATCCATTGCATATTCTTGTTGTTCATTAACTATATAATTAAGAATAACTGATGGACCTATTTCATCTAACCATGATTTAATATATGTATCATAATCAACATTATCTGTAAGTAAATATGTTGATACATCAAAACCTTCTGTTAATGTATTTGTGTTAAATACATCTTTAACATTATTGGTAATTTCTTTATATTGCGATAACTCTGTATCAATTAACGGACTTCTAAATACACTAGGTAATTTATAATAATGAACATTAAAAAAGTCTTCTGGTTGTTTTTCTTTATAATTATCTAATGCAGAAATAATAGATTCATGTAATTCTTTTACTGCTACATTAACTACAGTTTTAGCATATTTAATATGTCCAGTAACTAATGTAGATAATTTATTTGTATAATCTTCCATAATAGCATCATGTGACGACATAGCATATGACTTTTCACCATTAGCACCAATTACATAATTACCACCACTCATAGTTTGTATCTGATCAATTACACCTTCATCAGATGAAATTGATATAGGACCATTATATCTTTGTACAGATAAACATAATTCCTGCAATGCTGTAGCATTTAAAAAATCTAATTTAATATTAGCAGTAACTAAATCTTTTGCAAAAGCTTCAGATACTTTAATCGTATTTTTAGTTAACATAATTATTTTCCTTTTAAGCTAAAAGCTTTTTCTTTAAACTGTTAACAATAGATAAATCAATTATATTTTTTGTTAACGATTGATTATTTATTACATCAGCAATGTCTACACCTGCACATTTTTTGATTACGGAACTAATTACTTCAACAGTATTAGCAATAACAATAGTATTATTAAGAATTTTATCACGATTTATGTTATCAGCAATAGATTGAAGATTGCTATTTACATTTTGATTATTATTATCCACAGGTAGTTGCTCCATAATTATTATTAAAAAATACACTCAAAGAATATATGAAGACTGTATTATAATTTTTTTATTTTTTTGTTACATAACTTGAATGTGAAAAGGAAAAACTAAATGAACACAAAACAAACAGTGGTGGTTGCAACTAAAAAAGAATTATTAGAACTTATAAATAATTCATCAGATAGTGCTGATTTAAATTATATTGATGTGTCTAATATTACTGATATGTCTTATTTGTTTTATGATTCCAAATTTAATGGAGACATTTCGCATTGGAATGTTTCTAATGTTACCATTATGGCTGGTATGTTTATTGGTTGTGAATTCAATGGTGATATTTCACATTGGAATGTTTCCAAAGTAAAAAATATGGAGTATATGTTTGACGAAAGTAAGTTTAATGGGGATATCTCGAAATGGAATATTTCCAATGTTAAAAATATGTCATATATGTTTTATTACAGTGAATTTAATGGTAATATTTCTAAATGGGATGTAGCTAATGTTACTAATATGAGAAATATGTTTTATTATAGTGAATTTAATGGTAATATTTCTAAATGGAATGTTTCTAATGTCACTGATATGAGTTCTATGTTTAATAACAGTGAATTTAATGGTAATATTTCTAAATGGGATGTATCTAATGTTACTAATATGCGCTCTATGTTTTATTATACTAAGTTTATTGGAAATATTTCTAAATGGGATGTATCTAGTGTTACTGATATGTCTCACATGTTTGAATATAGTAAATTCAATGGAAACATTTCAGAGTGGAATATAGTTAATGTTACTACTACAGCATTTATGTTTTCTGAAAGTGAGTTTAATGGTGATATTTCTAAATGGGATGTATCTAATGTATTAGATATGGCATGTATGTTTTATAATACTAAGTTTAATGGAGATATTTCTAAATGGAATGTTTCCAATGTTATTGATGTTAGAAATATATTTTCTAGCAGTAAATTAATTAATAATATTGTTAATATTAATAATACAGAACATATTGATTATAAATATTTAAACGTGTTACAAGTATGTTTTATAATAATACTAATTACGGTAATGATAACATTTTATTATTGCTACTATTATGGTGATATGCAATGAATATTTTTTTAGATAATGATGATAATTATAAAAGAGAAATAGATATAATAAAAGCATATGCTACACAATCTAGTTCATATTTACAGAAAATAAAAAATATATCTAAAGATAGTGCAGATAAGATAATGGTAGATATAATAAAAACTAAATTATTAGATAGAAAAATTAAACACTTTAGTAGAAAAGAAAATGGTGATAGAGAAATAGTAGAAACTAGTTTATTAGGTTATATTTATAATAATATTAAAAATAATAATATTATAGTTCCTACATTTACCACATACCTTAATAGTAATGTAAAAAAATCAATGCTATCTGAATTTATTGCCAATAATGTTAAAGTTAGATCTATAGCTAAAAAAATAGCACAAAAAGCTAAAGTAAATAAAAATATGGATTTATATAATTCTAAAAATAATGAACAAAGTATGCTTAAGACTTATAACAATTCCTTATCAGGTGCATTTGCACAAAAATCTTGTATATTACATAATCCTACAGCTCATAGTACCTTAACTTCTATCACTAGAACTATGTCATCTTTAGCTAATGCTAATAATGAAAAACTTATAACTGGTAATAGATTTTATTACAGTCCATTAATTATGTTAAATAATATAATTTATATAGTTTCAAATGCAAATTTAATAATTCTTAAAGATGTAATAGATAAATATAATTTATATTTACCTAATGTTGATGATGTTGTAAATGTTTTAAAAAGAAGTTCAGATCTTTATTTTAGTGATTTACCTTATTATTTAACTAAAATTATACCATATTTAAATACACTTACACCATATGAAAGAGCTGCTATATGTTACTTAGGTGATTTTTATCATATACGTGTTTTTAATCCTGAATTTGTAAAAACGTTTATAACTGAATTATGTACTAAAATCAGTAGCAATGATACATCCCTAGATATACCTAATAAATTATATGCTACAAATGAAAGTATTTTAAATTTTACTCATTTAATATGGTTTAGCATGGTACGTGGTTATGGTAAGAAATATGAAGAATTACATACTGAAAATAAAGCAGCTAATTTATATTATACAACTTTACATATAGAAGAAGTATTAGTTAAATATAAAGATTTTATACATGGGTTTTTTGTAACTAATATATTACCTAATTCTAGTAACAGATTAAAATATATGAGAAGAAGGACTGTTGTACTTAGTGACACAGATTCTACTTGTTTTACAATGGAAGAATGGGTAAATTGGTACAATGGCTCTATAGTTATAAATGATGAAACTATAGCTGTAGCTGGTGCAGTTTGTTTATTAGCTACAGAAAATATAGCACATTTATTAGCTAAGTTATCAGCAAATTTAAATGTAGATAAATCATTATTACATACTCTTGCAATGAAAAATGAATATATGTGGACTGTGCACATACCAACTGAGGTATCTAAACATTATTTAGCTTATACTGTTATGCAAGAAGGCAGTGTTCATAGTGAACCAGAATTAGAGATAAAAGGTGTACATCTTAAAAATAATGCATTACCTAAAAATATAAAAGATGATATTAATAATCTTATAGAAGATATTTTAAAAACTATACATACTAATAATAAAATAAAAATAACTAATATATTATTACATATTAAAAATTTAGAAGATGAAATAAGAAGATCTGTATTAGCTGGTGAAGTTATTTATTATAAGAAATCATCTATTAAAAATAAAGAAGGATATGCTATGGATGAATTTCATTCTCCATATCAAAGACACATGTTCTGGGTAGATATATTTCAAGATAAATATGGTGAAGTAGCTGAACCACCTTATAATACTATAAAAATACCCACTATTATAATAAATAAAGTTACTATGAATGAATGGATTAATTCTATAGAAGATAAAGATATAGCAGATAAATTAAATACATGGTTAATTAAATATAATAAAAAAGATTTACCTACTTTATATCTTAATGTAGATTATGCTCAAGCATATGGTATACCTATTGAATTTATTAATATTATTGATGTAAAAAGAATTATTTTAGATTTAACTATTACATATAGATTAATATTAGAATCATTAGGGTTAATTATGGATAATAAATTATTAATTTCTGAGCAGTATCTTTTTTAATTGACATCTTGATATGTAAGGTTACCCTTACATATCAAGATCAATCTTGTGGGTTACTAAATTTAAAAGAAAGGGATAAAAAATATGCCTATAACACCAACACCAATTTCACCATCTGTAACATATTTTATAGATATGTCTGGTTCTAACCCAGCTAATTTAGTTTCAAATGAAATACATACAGTTAGTGAAGCACATTTTGCAGATTACTATTTTATAATTCCTAATTTTGCGCCATTTTATGCCCAAAATTTTGCCATGAGTATATCTATTAATGGTATAGTAACAACATTAATAGAGAATATAGATTATAGTTTAGTATTACCTTACGTAACTGGAACTAGAACAACTGGTAAACCAATGTACGGTGGAATAACCATACATAATTTAGCATTAAATGGTATATTATCTTTAACATATCAGACAATAGGTGGTGATCAGTTAGTAGATAGATTATATGTTTTAAATTATCTAGTAGAAAAAGCATATAACCCAAGAACAACAATATGGGATATTATAACAAATGTTCCTAATGCTCTTCCACCAAATCCTCATTATCAAGATTATAATCAATTTTTAGGTCAAGATTCGTTGATACTAAAATTAAATGAAATGAAAGATGCTATATTAGCTAATTCAACTAATACATCAGCACAAATACTTTCAATAGTAAATAACTTAAGTAATAATACAACTAATGGTTTAGCTTTCACTGGTGGTACAATGACTAGCCCACTTATATTAGCTGGTAATCCAAATACAGCACTTGAAGCTGTAACTAAACAATATGTTGATAATAGCAATACTGTCTTACAAACTCAAGTTACATCACTACAAGGAACAGTGACCACACTTAATGCTAGTACAGTTACCTTAACATATGTAGATACAAAAGATGCACTTAAGGTAAATAAGGCTGGTGACACCATGACTGGTCCACTAGTGTTACCAGGTGCTCCTACGTTAACCACACATGCTACTGATAAAGGTTATGTTGATACACTAGTAACAACACATACTGCTAATGTAGCATTACACCTTACACCAACTCAAAATACATTATTAGATGCAGTAACTGTAACATCAACTGAAATCAATACTTTAGCTGGCGCTACATCTAATGTGCAAGCACAAATAAATACTAAACTTAGTTTAGCTGGTGGAACAATGACCGGTCCAATAACATTAGCATCTGATCCAATAGCTCCATTGGATGCAGCAACTAAACAATATATAGATATGCAAATAATTGAACTTAGACAATATATTACTGATATGTTATTGATAAATAAAATACTTTAAATAAATATCAACATAATAATATAATGTTACAAATGTATAACCATCTAGATAGCATATGCTATCTAGATGGTTATATTATACTAACATTAAAGTGATAGTATTTTATCTATATTAACTAAATGTACTTTATAAAAACCTGTTAATGTATTTTTAAAGTAACCATAAATTTCTAATATTTTTGCAAAATCATGCACCATTATTGATAGTTCTTTTTTCATTTTATCATTAGACAATGAAATATTATTATTACCTACTTCAGTAGCTAAATGGTCTAATAGCATACAGACAGAATTGTATAAAGTTTTAATATTATCAGAAGTTTCTTGATTAGATATTTTATCAAGTTTAGCGATATCTTCATGCATAGGTTTAAAATCATTTAAGGTTTTAAATAATGCTCTAATAGAATCTTGATCTAAACCATTTGTTTTAGTAAAATATTTATTACCTTTATTTAATAAATTTTCACAAATAGATACATTTTTATTTAGTTTTGAATACCCATACACCATTGCTTTATTATCAATATTAACTGTATTTAAATAATCAGAAATAGCTAATTTAAGTATATCGCCTGACTCTAATACCACAGGAGTTAATTCAGAAAATATTTCTTTTAAATCTGAAATATAATCTACAAATTTACCACTAAAGTTTTCTTGTTTATAAATTATATTATCAGCTACTAATGTAAATTCTAAGTATTTAATTTTATTATTTAATTCAAACTGTTTAGATAAGACTTCTGCAGCTTGTCTATCATCATATTTACCTAATACAGATGTACCAAGATTATGAAATACATCTAACATTTTATAAACATAATCAGATAAAGCTTCTGTCGACACTTTATCTATGTTTGTAAAATAATTATTATACTGTTCTATTGAAATAGAATTTTTTAATTCAGTTTTATTATTATACAATTTCATGATTGCCTTTCTTTACTTAAAATATAAATCTGCTACTTGTTTAGATACTTCTTTTAATAATGTATTAGATGTACCCATTATATATGGGGATAAAGTAATACGCGCAGCGACACCTTTAAATCCATACATAGCATCAACTTCTTTACCATCTTCTGTGTGTAAATTATAAGAATATACATCACCTAAAACAGATTTTAATTGAGCACCATATACAAATTTATCACCTATACCAGCATTAACGTTTTGAGTGATGTATATTTTTAATTCTAACATTTCTGGCATTAAGTTAACACCATTTACTCTATATTCATCTGATACTTTATTATTAGTTAATTCTAAAGAACTTCCTTTAGTTTTAGACTCTGTATCAGCATTTAATTTCTTAGCTAATTTCTTTAAACTAGGAGACATATCATTTATATTACCATTATAATACATCTCATATTTATCTATTACACCTTTAATTTTAGGTTTAGGAGATAAATTAGCTATATTTGATAATAACTTTAAAGTATCTTTATTTAAATTAATTGCATCAGATTCATTTTCTAATAAAGTAAATATTACTGAATCTATTTCTACTTGACTATTTTCTGGTAATAAATTTATAATTGTTTTACTAAAATCAATAGTATAACTTAAAACTTTAGTATACTTAGTTGACATTTCTGATGATAATTTAGCTGATATACTTGAACTATCTTCATATACTTCATTATTTAAGGTTAAGGCTGTAGTTACATTTTTAGCAAATTTAAGTATGAGTCTATCTTTATTAAGCCAATCTTTTTCAAAGTAATTACTATTATAAGTAATAGGATCAGACTTCTTAAAAGAGCTTTTAACAGATAGTTCTGTCACTATGGGATGTTGGTAACAAGAACCTTCTGCTAAACCATGCTGCAACCCTATAGGTACTGTTACAACGGTTTTATCTTTATCTTTATATTGTATAGTTATAGTATGTTCAGTTTTTTCTATAACTACACCATCTTCCAAAGCCATATAAGCATATAATGGGCTTACTCTAAATGGTACTATATACTCATACTCAGTTCTAATTAAAGGTTGTGAATAACCAGGCGTAGCTATAACATGAGTATTTTGAATTGCTATAAAATTTGTTCTTTTTGGATCATCATTTTCTACAGCAGGTGTTAATAAACCAGATGTAGATAATAACTTTTCAGGTGAATCTTTATAACTAGTATCAGAAGAATCAATCATACCTCTTATATTTTTAAATCTAGCATGTGGTGTTAAAAAAGTATTTATACCAACATCACCAGAGATAACTGTTGATTCAGAAGTAACACCCATATCTGTATTAGAATATTCTCTTAATTTACTAGATACAGATTCTCTGCTTATACCATCTCCCCCAGTTAAAGTGACAGATTCTATTTCCTTTAATTCATTAATAGGATTAATATCTTCAATAAGTTTTTTACTATTATCCATAGTAACTTCATTCCATACTGCATATGGTGATAATTCTATTTTATTTTTTTTTCCAGATTTAAATTTATAAGCTCTTATACTTGAAGTAAGCGCTTTATAAGTTAACCCAGCTATACGTTCATATCCTTTTATTCTAGAATAATTCATGTCATTTATTTTAGGATACTCTAATGTAGTTAATAAATTATTAGCTCTTAAAAGTAATTCTAAATAATTAGTTGGTTCTTTCATTTCTTTTAAGACATCTATTGTTATAGGATCTAAAAATAAATCTTTCAATATACCTAATTCTTTAAGATGCATTAAATTACAAGATCTTTCTTCCATAACTAATAAATAAATATCTGGTTTATTAAAATCAATTATATTATATTGTCTAATTAAATCTTTATAGAATAAAAAACCTGAAAGTAATAACGTTGCTTCTTTATTAGATTTTTTAAATATAAGTTTGTTATCTTTAAATCTAAGTTGAAATTCATCTTCAGAAAGTTTATATTTCTTATTACTTTCCATTATTATAGGATTACCTTTACAAATTTTTATAAGACCTTCTATGCCTATATAATATGCTATAGCAACACCTAATGGTATGTCAGTACCTAATATTTTTATAGTTGAAAAAGTTGTTGGTATTTTACTATTATCTAAATTTAATAATGTTTCTATTTTACCTATAGGTGTAGTGGTATTATTTTTAAAAACACTTATGATATCATTATTGTCTATAACTAAAATATCACTAGCTTTGTTATACCCTATATAAAATAAAGATCTTTTTTCCAATGACTGTTGTACTTCAATATCAATGTGTTTACTTATATCTGTATAAACTAAATTTAATGTATATATTTCATCATTATTAGCTATTACTATGTTATTAAATGTCATACTCAAATTACTATACATAATAGGTAAGTTTAATGAATTATCAAAACTATTACCTAATTCTATATGTTTAATTATAAGTGGAGATTCTGATATATAATCTTCTTTAATATAATTAGTAATGTAACTTAAATAATTATAAGCTTTTCTTTCAGTTGCAGCTATAAACAATTTACAATAGTTACTTGTTAGTGCTACTTTAATTTCTGATATTTTACGTATTGGCAGATCAGATTTTTGTTTTCTAAGTTTCAATCTTACTGCAGATGCTAAAAATGTGCCATCTTCATTTATCTTAGGTAACTTAAAGTAGATAATACTTTCTTTAGCATCTAATGGTTTTAATACAACTCTATGATATTCATAATTACCTAATAAAGATTTTTCTTTATCTATATCATAACTCTTAACAATGATATTAGCTTTTTCTAGATTAAGAACACATGCTAATATATCTTTATAAAGAACATTATTTATATATTTTTTATCCATTAACCCTAATATGTTTTCTTTGTAAACAGAATTAACAAGATTATTATTAACAGATATTACTTTTTCTTCTTTTGTTATATTGGTATCTTCTGGTTTTATAATAGTATCTTCATCTATTTGTTTATTTATATTATAAGGAGATTTTAATTCTTTTCTATCTGCTATTTGTTTTTTGATAGTTCTTATTTCAGCAGAACTTACAGATTTAGAATTAATTAATTGTTCTATATATTTATTATATGTTTCTTCTTTTGTTTTATCTTTTATTAAATCAATTATTTCATCGTCATTAGCATTAAATGACATTACACTATCTTCATTTATATCTTCATTTATATCTTCTATAAATAAATTATCTATTTCAGATTCATCATATTCATTTATTAATTCAGTAAGATTAACTGGATTAATATCTTCTGGTTTAATGGTATTATTTTTAATATTATATTTGTTATGTTTAGTATATTCTAATTCATTTTGATTATTTTGTTCATTATCATCTAAATCATTATCAGGTGAATTATCAGTAATTGTAATACTATCATCAGTTATATCTAATACAGTATTTTGTTCTAACTCTTTCTCAACTACAGATTGCACTCTTAACAATGAAACAATAAATAGTTTTTGTAATTTATCTATAGTTAATTTAGTTTTATTGTCTAATGGTGAATCTTTAGATAAAGAAGCTAATACATTAAATGGTATAAATATTATTTTATCTTTATATTCAAAATTTAGAATAATATTATTAGTATCTTCATCTGTTATAACATTATAACTAGATTTATTTCTTGTTTTAGGATTAAACCATAAAAATAATTGGAATATATCTAATAAAGAATCTTCCTTAACAACTCTCATAAGTTGTAATTCATTCATATTAGCCATTCTTACAAATATATTATAACTGTATAACATATGTGGTATTTTTATATTTATAAAATTAATTGAACTAGGTTGATTATTTATTATTTGTTTAACACCACCTATATAAGTACGTTTTAAATTATAATAACTATTATGTTTACTTAATAAATTAGATGGGTATTTATACATATGCTTAATGGCATTGTAATTTATAATATTAACAGATATATCATCTGCTTTACTTTGTTCAAAAATATTAGTAGGTCTAAAATCTTTAAGATTATTTCTTTCCCATTTTTTTATTTTTGTATTTAATTGTTTTTCTAATAAAATAGGATTACCTTCTTTAAAAGATAAGTCATTTACATTGTATATTGCTATTTTTTTATTACTTGATATAGCATTAAAGTAATAAGAATTTTTGCTTATAAACATAGATTCAGAATCTAAATCTAATAGATGTAATATAGTTTGTTTAGGTAATACTATATCATCTTTATTATTTATAACTGGGTTGAATAAATATATATAATTTCTTACTGCATATTTTAATAAGAAACTGCTAGATACTAATAACATAATTACTCCTTTGTTTTTAAATTCAAAAAATCTATTTTTTTGAATGTTTTTTATATACAGATAATACATCTAGCTACCACTTAAAATGGTAGCTAGATGTATTAATTTTTAAATAGTATATTTATAATAACTGTATTCATAATATAATCTTAATTCATCGTTAATAGAAATATCTTGACTTAAATGTGATATGTCAAGTTCATTATTAAATAACATATAACCAAAATTATTATCACATTCTAAAGCTTGTTGTATAGGTAATCTATACGTTACAGCATCAAAGTCAAGATTATTATTAATTAATCTAGCACCTAAATATAATACATTATTAATTACACCAGTAGGAATATAAATAACTATACTAGTTGTATTATTTGTATGTATAGAACCTTTTAATACTTTAAATGAATTTACAATACCAGTTGGTGTATATAATTCCCAATAAATATTAGTTGGGTTTGGCAATAAACTATTATCTACTTCTATATTAAGTGTATTACCTTGATAAAATATAGAGTTAATACCAACAACAGAAATTTGTGAAAAGAATTTATGTTGAGACATAAAATGCATAAAATGATCTATAGTCATATATTTGTTTATAGGTAATATTTTATCTATTTTAGTTGGATCATAATCCAATAAAAAACTATTTATAATATCACCAACAATATTAACTTGACCTATTGTTATAGCTCTTCTTATTCTTTCAAGTACATCTACTATTGGTTCAAAACCATATACATCATCTAATAAATGTCTATGTATAGTAGGAGAAAATTCTACAGGTTTATTTAATACACTTGTCCAAGTAATAGGTCTATTATCTTGAATAACTGTATTATACATGTCTGCAACAGCTTTATCATTAAATGCATATAATCCACCTAATGCTTGATAAGTTATATTTACAGAATTTGTAACTGCTAAATTTATAATTAATATAACAGTAGATATTTCTTTACCATATAAAGATGTAGCTTCCTGATGAAGTTCTACTATTTGATAATCTGTACCTCGCACTAAGGTATTAACACCATTAGTTACTATTAAACTTTCTGCAAAAAATGGTCCATAGTTACTTGCTATACTACGATATTTATTGCCAGATAAAGTATGTGGTTCATTTATAATTTTATTATTAACATTTAAGCCTGTTATATCAAGATCTAGTGTGAGTGGTAAGTATGGCATATTATAGATTAGCTTTGTCTAGTTTAACTAAAACTGGTTCTACACCAGCTAATAATATCATTTTATCAGAAAGTACTTTAGGATTAATTCCAGATTCACTATCATCTATAAGCCCTATATTACTATAAAAATCTGCAGCTAATTCAGAACAATAATAACTATTTTTATTATTACCTAATCTAAAAATGTATGTAAATAAATCAATTAAACTATATTGTATACCTAAACTATTAAAAAGAAAGTTATATTGTTTATTTGTTATATTTAAATTTAATGGTAAATGATAAAAATCTCTACTTGAACTAATAGGTATAAGTCTAACAACTGGAACTTGTGCTTCTAAAATCATATATCTATCACCTAATACAATAGCTATACCTACATGTGAATATTTTGTATGTAATATTTTTTGAATTAATATCATAAATAAACTTAAAAAAGAGGTTACTCTAGATGTATTCCATAGTAGTAAATCTCCAGTTTGTATATTTTGTTTATATTCAGAGTAATTATGCATTAGTTTTTCCTTATAAAAAGTTGTTTTTTCTAAAGCTTATATTTAAAATGTCAAAATATTATAAAATTTGGAGGTATATTATGTTCAAAAAGTTATTTCTTGTATTATGTATATTAATGTTTACTAATAATGTTTATTGTGTAAATGTTAATACTTATATACCATCTAAAGCTTTTAGTTATAAAGATATAATTAAAACAGAAGTAAATATATATTTTAAAAATATATATGATATTAATTATATACCTTCTTTAATAGAACAAGAAAGTTGTATATCTTTAACTCATAGTAGGTGTTGGTCTCCTACTAGTAGATTAAAAACTTCAAGAGAAGAAGGAGCTGGTTTAGGACAAATAACAAGAGCTTATAATAAAAATGGTAGTTTAAGATTTGATAAATTAAAAGAATTAAGAGATTCTAATAAACAAGCTTTAAAAGATATGTACTGGGATACTATTTATCAAAGACCAGATCTGCAAATAAGAGCAATACTAATATTATTAAAATCTGATTATAATAGAATTAATAATAATAATAAGTTAGAACGATTAAAAATGACAGATGCAGCATATAATGGTGGTGTAGGTGGATTATTAAAAGAACAAAGAGTGTGTGGTATAGCTGCTAATTGTGATCCTAATATATGGTTTAAAAATGTAGAATTATATTGTTTAAAAAGTAAAAAAAGTTTATATGGTTCTAGATCAGCATGTGATATAAATAGAGAGCACACTTCTACTGTATTTAAAATAAGGTTACCAAAGTACAATAAGTTTTATTAAAGTGTAATGGTTATTTTTGTATGCATTTGATTTTATTTCAGTTACATATATATAATATGTACTAACCTATGTATTACACCTAACATATCGTTTAGGTGATATGTAGGTTAATCTTTCTAAGGAGAATCAAAATGGCTATTGCAATTTTAACAGTAGGTGTATCTGGTTGTGGAAAAAGCACAATATGTAAAAAATTATTTTCCAGCACAGTTTACAATCATCTTGAAAGAGATGCCATCAGGATAGAACTGATGGGAGGTATTAACAATTTTTGTTGGGAAAAATGGGACTTCAGTCGTGAGAGTGAAGTTACAGAAATTTATCAAAAGAAACTTCATTCCATAATTGAAAGGAATGAAAACATGTGTTTATCCGATACTTGGTTAAATCCAAAGTTTAGGACAGAGATGATTCAGCACTTAAAGGATGCTGGATACGCTATAAAAGTTATGTTTATAGACACTCCAGTAGAAGAGTGTCTTGAGCGTAACAGAAAAAGAGGTAACCTGATGGTAAAAGAAAAAATTATTCTGAAAATGAAAGGTTATGCACAACAGTATAATGTAATTAAGGAAGAAGAATCGGAACAATATGGGTATGAGTTATTATAACTCACACCCATCCTACTAAGAGTATATTTCTTAGTAGGATTTTTTTTCTTTTTTTCTAACCATTTTTTGATACATTAAAAAGGTTACTAAAATGAAAAGAGATAAAAAGTTTATAAGTGAAAATTTAATAATTAAAGATAATAAAATATTAACTAAAGTAACAACAATTATTGAATTCCCTAAAAGATTTTTAGATACTGATTTAGCTGTTATTGATAAAAGAACATATGTATATGGTATATTTGCTATTATTATAGGTGAAAAATATTCTGTATCAGTTATACCAGCTTATATAGAAACCAAACCTTTATTTATTAAAGAATCTGTAAAAGATGGTACAGAATATGTTCAATTTTATTATGGACCTAATATGACCTTAATAGAAAGTACTGAAATTATAAGAAATAAAGTTCTTACTTATAATATTTTAAATGAATTCTATTTAAAATCTAACATTCCATGGTATATAGAATATACAGATTTAAATTCTATATTAGGTAATATGAAAACATATGCTGATAGTGATATTGGTGCAAGTTCACTTACTAATGAAATTATAACTAGTTATATAACTAGAAATTATAATGATAAAAAAATATATCATAGACTAAAAATAGATGAAAAATATGAATATGTTTCTTTAGATGATCTACAATATGCAGCTATAGGTACATTAAATAAAATAGCTGGTGCTTATTTTAGAGAAGGTTTAACTAGTGCATTAGTTATAAAAGAAAAGAGCCCTACCAAATTAGAAGATTTAGCTAGAAGATAATAAATAGTAACCTAACTGTTTTAAAAACAGTTAGGTTACATTGTTATTTTTTTAAATATTCTGAATTATTTAAAGGAGCTTACAATGCCAACAACAATTGGATTACCTGGTAATCCTATATATAACGCAACAGCACCATGGACAACATGGTCAATACATGAAATATATAATGGTTCTATAGGTCCTAATAAATATATACCTAAAATTAATGATTACATAATAGAACCAGAAACTGGAACTATGTATATAGTAACTAGTTTAGACACTATAACATTTATACCATCTTATAGCCCAATAAATACATCAGCAACTAATCAACAAATTTTTATAGATGCATTAGTAACACCTTTAGATGATAATTATAGATTATATTACGATAAAACAACTACTCCATTTACTTTAAAAGTAGATTCACTAGCTAAAGTATATTCATCTACTTCTTCCTATTCTAGAATATATAAAGGTTATTCTATAGACCCTACTAATATAATTTCTAGGATGTATGATAACACTGGTAATTATATTGGTAGTGATGTTCCTTTAGAGTTAGTAGGGTATAATAATGTAAATAATTTATCCATTAAATCTATAGCTACATGTTCTACTAACTCTATTTTGGTGAATGGCGATATAGCTATAGCTGTTATTTATGATTCTAATGGTAAAGTATTATCTAAAAGAACTCTTATAGTTGAAGAAACTACATATGTAGCACAAGCATTTGCAGAACAAAAATATATAACTAATATTTCAATTGAGTCTTCATTTATAGCTATAAATACACCGTCTATAATAGATTACCCAGTTAATTTACCATTAGAATCTTTTAATCCTTTAGGTGTTGTGCATTATAATGATGGTACAATAGCAAGATATCCAATAGATAATATTAAATTTTCTTTATATGGTATAGAAAGATTTACTTCCACTATTATTGGGCATAAAGTTCCTTTAGTATTAAGTTATAAATTAGGTTTAAATGAATCAGCTATAGCTAACGTAACATCTGACGGTGTTTATGTTACAGTACCTTATACATTGCAAGTATCATTACCTAATACTAGTTACAATGTTAAATTATATGTATATCCTGTCTGGGTTGATCAAGTAAATGGCTATAAATATAAAGCATATTTAATGAATTTAGATAGAAATATTTTAATAGATGTATCTACTAAATTATCATTAACAGCAACATCACCAGCATTTAATCCTTTACTATATGGTGTTACACAAAGATTAACTTTTTCAATAGAACTTAGTTCTGTATCTGGTTTATATAATTATTTTATTTATTATCAAACTGTTGATATAATTTTGAGATCTCCTGGTGATAATATTATTTCAACTAACTTTTGGGAAATTGGTAATCAAATACCAACTACTACTCCAATATATGGAACAAATATAACTGCTAAAAGAAATAACACATTTACTTCTAATGTAAATATATCGAATAATATAACTAATTTATCTGAATGGTTAACTAAAGTTTATTTACCCACTAATCCTTTAGTTAATCCTTTAACTGAGATAGATCCTTTAATACCTACACATTTAGAAGTTCATTATCTAAATAATGTTATAATTATACCTATAGAAGATTTTATACTTGATATAAATTTTCCTGTTACTATATCATTAAGCTCTAATATAGATATTGTATTCTTTAAAATAACATCTTCTGGTTATTTAAAATTATCTGTTGCGTCAATGATTGTAAATTAAAAGGAATAAAAATGCTAAATAAAATAATAAATTTTGTAAAAACTTATATCTATAATATCTGTATTGTAAAAGCAAACTTAATAGATAAATATGATCAACCTAATATATTAAATACAAAAACTTTTTCTACTATAATATTAGATACTAATAAAGGTACTTTTATATTTACTTTTAAAGAAGATAGAAGAGCTACTAAAAGTATATTTAGAAAATTCATTGTTGAAATTAATGTACCAGCAGGTCTTAGTAGTGATATAATAAGTTTGAATACTAAAATATTTATAGCTATAAAATTAATTATTATGTCAGTTGATTATACATTATTAACTAAAATATTATATAATAGATATTTAAAGGAAGCTATTAAAAAGTTTGAAAAATAATAAATAAATAACAACCTTACTGCCTAATAAGCAGTAAGGTTGTTATAATATTTAAATAATATTAAATTTTCCATTAAGTATTATTTTGTCACCAAGTATTCTATTGACATTAACTATAAATCTATATTGAAATAAATTTAAAGTTGTTATTATGTTATGTATATTAGGATGTATTTCTATAATACTTGTATCTATAGTTTGTTTTACTACATCAATTAATAATAAATCTTTATAATATGTATCTAATAAAGTTATTATAGTACCATCATCATAAGGATTAGTGTAAACAGATGCAGCTATAGTACCATTTAATATATCAGCTATTATTTTACTTATTACAGAACTATAAACAACATATTTAGTTTGTATTGAGTTAGCTAATGGTAATTCAGGTGGATATATTAAAGTAAAGAAATTACTTATTCTTTTATTTTTAATATTACTTGCGTTATAATAACTAAGTGTATCTAATCCTGTAACTTGTTTAATACTTACAAATGGTTCAGAAATACTATATGGTAATCCATTTAATGAATCAGTAGTTCTAACTATGTTATCAACTTCGGCATAGAGCACGTTATTACGGTCATAGAAGCGACCGTTTATGAACACGCTATAGATTCTATCATCTCGTATGTCAAACTTGTTATTTCGCCCTAAAACACCGCTATTGATAAATCCATTTATTTCTAAATCATTTATAACATTTAAATTAAATCCGTAAGCTCTAATATGTATATTTTGTATATTTGTTGCATTTAGATATTCTTTATTACAAATAGATACATATGGGTAATTTAAATAATAATCTATATCTTTAACTAATCTGTAACCATTTAAATATATATCTAAATTACTATATATCATTTCTGCATTATCAGTAACAACCACTTGATTAACAATATGATTAATTGTTATTGGAAAATATATATTACCATTACTTATATCATATGTTATATCTTTAATGTTAGGTTCATTTAAATATACTATCATTATTTGTTTTCCAGTTATTTCATTAACTGATACAGTTGTAGCTGTTCTTGTAACTAATGTAGTATTTGTTATATCAACCCAATTAGTTATTCTTACATTATTATAAAAATCTGCACTTAATATAATATAATCATCATACTTAGTTGTTATAGTGGTTACATTAGGGTAAAGATTATCATAACTAATAGGAGTTTGTCCTTTTATAAATTCTACATAATTTGCTGTTTGATTTATTATTAAATAAACAGGTCCACTAGTTGGATAATATCCTAACATTACCCCTGTAGCATCATATTCATATGCATAACTAGGTTCAGTATATAAATCAGGTACAGGTATAGATAATCTTGTATTTACTATAGTTGTATTATAACCAAAATAATAAGTAATAGAATTATATCCTAGAGCATTAGTACATAATTCTTTAGTTAAATTAAAGAAATTAGGTGAACTAGCAATTTTAAAATAATCACTATTTTCTAATGTTTCAACTCTATAATCTAATATAGAAGTATTAGTACCATTTAATACATTTAATTGAGTAACTGGTGGTAATTTATATAACTCATGTAATTTTAAATCACTATAAACTAAATTTCTATTTAAACCAGATTTTCTACTATAAACTAAAATACTTTTATCTGTTATAGTACCGCCATTTATAGAAGTTATTATATTAGCTAAATTGTTTATATAAACAGAATTTAAACCATAATCTTTATCAGTTACCATAGTTATAGTATCTGGATTATGTCTATAATAATAAACACCATTATTATTAAGATTACTTGTAGTAACATATATATCTACGTCATCAAAATACTCTAAACCAGGTAATACTTTAGTTCTATTTAGTAAATACATAGATTTATTATGCAACAATGAAGTATATTGTCTTAAAGTGGATATAGGTATATATTGTTTTGATAATAGGCTTTGGTCATATATTACTTCTACATAACTATAATTAGGTATCAATAATGTCATCTTGTCATATATATAACCATTAACAAAAACAGTACATAAACCACCATTTGTTTCTTTTGTTATTATCCAATTTTGTATAGCAGCTTTATCAGTATTAGTAATAATATTCATAGATATATAATCTATACCTATAGCAATTGGTAGTAATCCATATTCAATAGTATTAAAATATGCATTACTATAAAACCTAATATATTTATTAGTTACATTATTAAAATTAGCTATAATATTTGCATCATACATTGTAGCTATTATAATACTTGATTCATTAATAAAACTGTAATAAATTTTATTTCTTGGAAACATAACACCATTATCATCATATATTTGCATGATATAATTTCTAGCCACCATATCAGTGGCTGCATTAATCCAAACATCTTTATACCATTCTATATTTTGTCTTAATAGATTAATATAATTAGGTGATAAATTACCTATAATATAAACATTATATTTATTTACAAGATCTGGCAATTGTTTAGATGTATTATAAATAGATACATTTTTTATAACTGGTTCATTATTTACTTTCTTTAGTGAAAAAGTATATTGTTTATCTTGTTTACTGGCAGAATAAATATTATTAAGGCAAAATTTAACTACAGGTAAAGTTAACATATATTATTTATCCATATATGAATCTATTATAGTATCATACTGAATTACAAATTCATCACCTTTACCACGTTTACTTATTTTATTTATAATTTGTGCTAAGAAACTTTTATTAAAACTCTTATTAACAAGAGAATTATACACTAATGAAATCCAAATAGGTGGGTATTCTAAACTAGCTAATATATTTTCTTTACTATTTAAACCATACCAATTATTTCCTAATATAGAACTTAATACTGGTGCAGAAAAGCCTTTAAGTCTTACGTTATTAGTTACCTCATAACAACTAGTGCAAAATGAATTTATATCAGAAAGTTTATTACCAACTTTTTCATAAATTTCATATACAACTTTTTCGTCTAATATAAATTCTGCTTTGAATTTAATAATTAATTTATCAATATCATCTTTTTCTAACTTATTAACAAATAAACTATTATAGTACATTAATGATAATATTTTAATCATGTAACTACTATTTAAATCTAACCCAAATCTTTTACTTAAATTATCTGATAACCAAGTAGAAAAAGCTAAATGTGCAAATTTAAGATCTTTTATCTCTTTATATTTTTCTACATACCATACATTACTTAAGATAAATTTATCTATTTGTAATTGTAATTGATACGATGTAACATCTTCTATAGTGTAATTATTTTTATCAATTTTAATAAATTGTCTAATGTCTAATGCAGACCATTTTTCTTTTTGGTTAAATATAGTTTGGCTAAAGTTAGGTAATTCACTTTCAGTAGTAGTTAAACCATATAGTATTATAGGTTTAATGTATATATCATTATTACTAAAATCTTTTATTTTTACACTAGATTTTGTTGTTATATATGGATAATCTATAACACCATATTCAGAAATAGTTGCAAAAGCTTTACTTATATCTATGGTTTGTAGATAAGTAGTGTTGTAAGGAGTAACAAATATCATTTTAAGTCCTTTGTTTAACAGTAGATAATTTGATTTTAAATCACAAAATTGTTTTTTTAATTAGGAGAAATACACATGGCTGAAATTATTAACGCAGCTCCAATGGTAATAGATCTTGGTACTAATGATCTATCTACAAGAGTTGTACCATTGAATTCTTTAAATATTCCTCAACATTTACCTAAGTTTTATATGTTTGCAGAAAAAGGTCCAATTGGACCAACTTATGTAGACCATTCAGCTGTATCTCTTACTCAGTTATATGGTGATGAAACATTTAATTTGATGAATAAATATTTAACTCATCAAACTGTATTCGCTCAATCCGCTGCTGCAGCTGGAAATAATTGTGTTATACAAAGAGTTGTACCTATTGATGCCAATGATTCATCTAATGTAACTATGTATTTAGATGTATTACCAACTCAAGTTACATTATATGTAAAAAATGTTGATGGTTCATTATCATTAGATGCTAATGGATTACCTATACCTGTACTTGATAATTTAGGTGCACCAACATTAATTCCTGGATATAGTGTTAAATGGGTAACTGATTTCACTCCTACACCTATAGGTACAGCTGTACAAGGTTTAAAAACAGTAAGAGTTGGCACTCAGATTGATCCTATTACTTCTGTACAATCTACACAAATTCCAATTTTTGAATTTGTAGCTAAATATGCTGGTGAATATGGTAATAAATTAGCTATTCGTATGTTCCCTGCTTTAACTACAGATTTGGAACCGTATCCAAGTTATATGTTAACTGATATGAAGAATTTCCCTTACTATTTCCAATTAATGCAAGTAGTTAATCCATTGACAGGAAGATTAGTACCTGTAACCAATACATCTTTATTAGCTAAAACTAGATTTACTTTAGATAGTAATACGTTAGATAGTAACACTCAAGCCCATGTTGATTTAGAAACAATGGTTAATAAAGGGTTTGTTGAGTTTGCGTCACCAGAAACAACTAGAATGTTAGGTAACATCTATATTTATAAGGCTAATTTATTAAATGAATTAACTAACTTTTATAACTCTGAAAAGATTACTACAGATATCTTTAAAGATGCATCTATTAATACTTCAGTTATAAACCCATATGCTATTAATGTTGTTAGTTTTACTAATTCAACAGGTTCACCATACCAATCTATTAAATTGGTAGATAATGTTGATTCTGTAAGATTAACTAGAAATACTAATATTTTCTTAAAAGGTGCTTTTGATGGAACTATTAACCTAGCTACATTAGATGCATTAGTAGCAGATGATATGTTATTATATAATAGTAATATTTCTGAATACAATGATTTAGTATTACATCCTGAATCTATTATTTATGATTCTGGTTTTAGCTTAGCAACTAAAAAAGCTATGTGTAAATTTATTTCTAAACGTAAAGATACTTATGTTGTATTATCAACAATAGCACATGATAATCCTTCTCAAGATTTAGCTTCTCAATATTCTGTAGCGGTGTCACTTAAAACTACACTAGACTTATACCCAGAATCTTCTTCATTTGGTACACCAGTAATGAGAGGTTTAATATCTATTGGTTCTGGTAATATCATTGGTTCTAATTATACAAATAAAGTACCTTTAACATATGAAATTTGTTATAAAGCTGCTAAATATATGGGTGCAAGTACTGGTGCATGGAAAAACAATTTTGCATTTGATCATGCTCCTAACTCTATTGTTACACAACTTAATAATATTGACATAACATGGCTACCAGCTACCACTAGAAATAGTTTGTGGACTGTTGGTATTAACTTTGTTCTTAATTATAAAGTTAATACACAATTTTTCCCAGCAATTAAAACTGTATATGAAAATGATACATCAGTATTAAATAGTTTCTTTACAGTTGTAGCTATTGCATACTTAAATAAAGTTGCTCATAGTGCGTGGAGAGAATTTACTGGGGCTATTTCTTTAACTAACGCTCAATTAGAAGAACAAGTTAATAACTTTGTTGCTGCCGCAGTAAAAGATAAATTTGATGGTAAATTTGTAATTGTACCAAATGCTACAGTTACAGCATTGGATAATTTACGTGGTTATTCATGGACGTTACCAATAAAGATTTATGCAAACAATATGAAAACAGTCATGTCTACATATGTTGAAGCTTATCGTATGAGTGATTTACCTAAATAATATTAAATACAGTAGTTAGTATTAGAATCTTAATATGTAATATATTAATATTTAAAATATTAATTACTGTTATTATTTAGGATAAAAACAATTAATTTGAAAGGAAATTTAAATGAGCAGATTAACAGACGCTTTAATGGCTGGCTCTTATGCACGTGGTATAGATAAACCTATGTTGGATTTACAACATGGTGGGCAAAATGGTTGGGCTCCTGATTTAACATCATGGGTAAGTAATCAAGCATATGTATCTAGACCTTTAGTATGTATTTTACTAGAAGCACCTAGACTTTTTTCAGTTATGCCAAATAGTGAAAAATGGACAGCTAGTTTAAAATCTATGTTTGAACTTCATGCTAAAACCATTGATGGTATGAGTGCTACTCTTACTGTAGATTTTGATGAACATACAGTTGGTGGTGCTGGTGAAGTACAACATGAATTAACTAATGTTACAAGAGAATCTTCTAAACCTAAATTTACATTTGTTGAAAAATATGGTCGACCTATCCAATCTTTACTTGAATATTGGATTAGATATGGTATGATGGATGAAAATACTAAGTTCTCATTAGCTTCAACATTAGCTAATGGTGCAAATGTTGCTGATTTGTTAGCAGATTGGTATACTTGTACTTGTTTATTCTTTGTACCAGACCCATTGCATAAAAAAATAGATAAAGCATGGATTACTACTAATATGGCACCTAAAAGTTCAGGTGACATTACTGCTAAAAGAGATTTAACTACTGCACAAGAAATATTAACATTAGATATTGAATTTACAGGTTTGTCTCAGTATGGTATTGGTGTTAACTTATTTGCTCAAGGTATTTTAGATAATATTAATAAAGTTAATGCAGATCCATACATGCGTCCTAGTTTTGTTAATGGCGTGTCACCAGATGTTCTTGCAACTACAGAAGGTTATAAACAAAGATATGAAAAAACAGGTACAACTGCTGTAACAAATATGTCTATTTAATATTTTTTAAAATTTATCACACCATAGGCTATAAAAAGCCTATGGTGTGTTTTTTTATATATAGTAAAACATATACTAAATATTTTGGTTAAAAATTAAAAGGAAACATTATGTCTATTGTAAAATTTACAGGTACAGTATTATCTAATTTAGGTAAAAAAGGTATTTTAACTCCTGATGCAAATGGTTATTACACATTTATTATAGGTGGGTTAAATTGTTATAATAGTGCTGGTGAATATTATGTTGCTAAAGGTGCTATTGCTTTATTTGAGAAATCATCAGCATTAATGAGAAGAATAACAACAGGTTCTTTATATGGTGAATTAGGTCATCCACAAAGAGCTCAAGGTGTTAATATGAATGATTTTTACAATAGAGTTTTAACTATTGAACAACAAAATATAACATGTCATTTTAGCGAAATTTGGTTAGATTTTGATTATGGTAAAAATAATCCTGAAGCTAATAATAAAGAATTAATAGCTATTATGGGTAAAATAAAACCAGCTGGTCCTCATGCTGATTCTTTAAAAGCTAGTATAGAAAATGGTAAAGAAAATGTAGCATTTTCTATTAGAGGTATAACCGAGAATAAATTAGTAAATGGTAGAGTTGAAAGAACGTTAGAACAAATAATAACATGGGATAAAGTAGTAGAACCTGGTATCTCTATTGCTAATAAATGGAAATCTCCTGTATTAGAAGAATTATCTAATGTACTCATTACTAAAAAAGAATTAGTGCAAATGGCAAAAGCTAATAAAGAATCATGTTTTGCAACTGAAAGTTCTAAAGATTTAAATAATGAAATTATAACTAAATTTACAGATAAATCAGTTACACCTAATATTTTTAAATGGTGATATATAAAATGGATAAATATGAAACATTTTCAGAAACAATGGAAGCTAATGCCGCAGCTTTAAATGGT